>Ga0209343_10001737_pt1 | contig 28962 bp, 29 predicted proteins | sample RifCSPlowO2_02_FD_184026 | JGI IMG/M metagenome (GOLD analysis project Ga0209343, IMG submission 184026) | Groundwater microbial communities from Rifle, Colorado - Rifle CSP2_plank lowO2_0.2 (SPAdes) (version 2) | ecosystem: Environmental > Aquatic > Deep subsurface > Groundwater | place... | reverse complement strand
GCGAAGGTGAACTTTACGTCGGTCGAGCCCACCGCCATGTCGCCACCGAAGCTTTCGTCGAAGCCGCCATTCAGGCTGGCCACTCCTACACATCAGACTTCAATGGCGCGCAGCAGGAAAGCATCGGCTACTACGACGTAACCATCCGTGACGGGCGCCGCTGGAGCACTGCCACCGCCTTCCTCAAACCGATCCGCCACCGCGAAAACCTCACCGTACTCACTGGCGCCCACGTCGAGCGCGTACTGCTGCAAGGAAAACAGGCTACTGGCGTGCAAGCTCTGATCAAGGGCCGACGCCTGGAACTGAAGGCGCACAAGGAAGTGCTACTGGCCGCTGGTGCTTTCGGCAGCCCGCACCTGCTAATGCTGTCTGGCATAGGCCCGGAGGCCGAGCTGAAACCACTTGGTATCGCTGTGCAACACGAACTGCCGGGCGTCGGCCAGCACCTGCAGGATCATCCGGACATCATGCTCTGCTACAAAAGCCGCGACACCTCGCTGCTGGGCATCTCTCTCGGCGGTAACATGAAGATGGGCAAGGCATTGACCGACTATCTGCGCAACAAAAAAGGCCCACTGGGAAGCAATTGTGCCGAAGGAGGCGGCTTCCTCAAAACAACCACAGACTTGGCGCGCCCAGAGATCCAGTTGCACTCGGTGATCGGCACAGTCGATGACCACAACCGCAAGCTTCACTGGGGGCACGGTTTCAGCTGTCATGTCTGCGTGCTGCGGCCCAAAAGCATCGGCAGCGTCGGCCTGACATCCGCTGACCCAAGTGCAACACCGCGCATCGACCCCAACTTCCTCAGTCACGACGACGATGTGCAGACTCTTCTCAAGGGCTATGGCATGGCTCGCGAGATAGTAGCTCAGGCACCCATGGCGCGCTTCGGCCTCAAGGACATCTACAGCCAGAACCTGCACAGTGACGAACAGCTGATTGAATTGCTACGCCGCCGCACCGATTCCATCTATCACCCGATCGGCACTTGCAAGATGGGGCAGGACGAGATGGCTGTGGTCGATAGCCAGCTACGAGTACATGGCATTGAGGGTCTACGAGTGATAGACGCTTCCATCATGCCGACCTTGGTAGGTGGCAACACCAACGCAGCCTCGATCATGATCGCCGAGCGCGGTGCCGAGTGGGTAGCCTCTGCCAGAGGTAGATAGTCATACAGAAAGGGCCCTCCAATACACGGAGGCTGGAATTTACTGCCTTTCCAACAACTGGCGGCGCCGCGCCCGTGGCGCCATGTTGAACCAACGTCGGCAAGCACGGTTGAACACACTCTGTTCGCTATAACCGAGCAAGCCGGCGACTTGTGACATCGCCATGTTACGTTCGGCTAGGTAGCAGTCGGCGCGCTCCCGGCGCACAGCCTCCAAAAGGTCCTCGAATCCACTGCCCCGCTCAGCTAGGCGCCGCTGCAACACCCTCTCGTGTAACCCCAACTGTTCGGCCACCAACGGCAGGCGGCAGCGCTGGGTCGGCAGCATGCGCAGGATGAGAAACTCCACCTGAGACCGCAGATCTTGAGGCCGCGCCGCATAGGCACTGAGGTACTGGACCATGGTGCGGTACAGCAACGGATCCTGAAGCTCGATGGCCTGCTCCAGTTGATCACGGTGAAGGACCAGAGCATTGCAATCCTGTCCATTGAAGACGCTAGTGTTGAAATAACGGCGATAACGGGCAGCGGGTAACGGACTGATGCCGCTGAATAGAACGGACTGAGCTCTGAAGCTTGAACCACAAAGCAGCTTCATAGTGTTATGGGCAACCCCGAGGGCCAGCTCGTGTAGCTGCCGCTGCTGTAGAGCACCCGGTAAACGGATATCGATGCGCAATCGCGATGTCTGTGGCTCGCAGCTGTCTAGCTCAAGACGAATCCCTGGACTGTGGTAACCGATGAAGCGGACTATTTCCTCCAGAGCCTGGCCCACAGTTGCAGCACTGCGCACGATCAGAGCGATCGGGCCAAGTACATGCACGTCCTGATACTGGGCCATACGTAAACCGAAGTCGGGGCAGTCAAGAACCAACGCCGCGTGCTCCAGCACCTCAATAAACGAACGAAGCGGAACGTGTGCCTCCTCATCCCCAAGCAGCCGGGGGTCAATGTGATACTGCCGCAACAAGGACTCGGACTGGCCGCCCAACTGGCTCACCAGTTCGTTGAACCCCCAAAAGGAAGTGGTACGAATAAGAGTAGTCATGTTGACTGGAGTCCAATCACCATCAAAGCGGCCTCCGCCCTTTCGTCAAATATGCACCTGGCTGCAAATGGTCATGCCTACGAGACGAGATTTTTCGAAGCCTCTTAGCATACCCGCCACCATCGAGTATGGACTGCTCGCGCTTCGATAGACATCACCGGCCCATGCATGGAATACCCCCACGGTAAATATCCCCAACCTCAACCGCTCTATATCTAGCTAGAAACCCCGCGATCGACTGATCTCCCAGGACACGCCGCCACCATGTACGGTCGCGGTAATCTGCTGACCCAGGCGCTTCTCAATCACTGGCGCCCATGGCACCAAACTGAACCCGGTTACGCGACTTGTTGAGAAAGACGAACAATACCGGGTCGAACACGGCTACTTTGATGTCCAGCTCGACCAGGGCGGCTAGGCCGTCGATGGACTTCCGAAAATCCACCGGCTTGGGGTAGAGGTAGACTTTTTCGACTTTAGCGTCGGGGCGCATCATGACGGCTGGCTCCAGAAAGAAATTGGAGCACAGCATTGGCTGGCCTGCGGATCATTTGTAGATGAGGTTTATGGAGCGCTTACGTTGAGGAAGACGAACAGCACCGGATCGAACACCGCCACCTTGATATCCAACTCGACCAGGGCAGCCAGGCCATCGATGGATTTTCGGAAATCTACCGGCTTGGGGTAGAGATAGACTTTTTCGACTTTGGCGTCGGGGCGCATCATGGCGGCTGGCTCCAGAAAGAAATCGGAGCACAGCATTGGCTGGCCTGCGGATCATTTGTAGATGAGGTTTATGGAGCGCTTACCGTGCTTTGCCATCTCGGTCTGGATACGAATGATTGCTACAAGCTGATCACGGCTGGGTCGAGTCACGTCTGGTTCGCGAGGCATACAACACCATGCCTTTACTAAAGCACTAGAAGAGGGTTTTTGGTGTAGCCCCAATAATGGCACTCGATGGCGGTGCGCTTCTTAATGGCAGGTGCGAGAGCAAGAAATCAGAACACGACAATTTTACCAACCACAGGGATGCTGAGGTTTACTGTTCTTAGCCCAGTCATGTCCCGACCGCGGGGCACGCGCTGCCTCCCAAGCTTCCCCTCCCCACGGGAAACAGGAAGCGCCCAATGCACACCAGCTTATTTTCCACACGCAACTGCACCGAGACCGTTGTGATACGTCGTCCCGCCCGCCCAATGTGGGGCACGGCGCAAATCGTGCCGGCGAAAGCCGGCCGCAGATAATCGAAGGTAAGCGTGGAGCAGGCAGGTAACTCGACCCTCGCCAGGGAACGTGCAAGATGAGTAGCCGCGACCACTTCGCCAAAGCTGGCAAGAACACCACCATGGAAGGTCCGGATCAGGGGATTGCCGACATGATTTTCGCAAAAATCCATGAGGTAGCGTGTCTCGCCCTCCACTACCTCCTCCCGCATCCCCAGAAACCGATGGAAGGGCACCGCCGGCACCAGGACCATTGCCGCCTCGGTACAATCCGGTATTGGTCGAACCAACCCCGTCATGCCGCACTCCTATCCGTCGTATCGAAAGCCGGCCCCAAGGTATCGATGGCAAAGGATCCGGTAACCGTGGCAAGCGGCATCTTGTCACCCACCGCATAACCTCGGCCGGAGACAAAGGCCACGCTGTCTGTCCAGCCGATGCATTCGACCACCGCGCGCAGGCCGCTGCCCGCCGGAATGGCACGCAGGTAATCGACGCGCAGGTCGATGGTGGCGATAGGCCGGAGCGAGCGGAGCGCGGAGAAAATGGCCAGTCCGCACGTCGTGTCGAGCAGGGTCACCAGCGTGCCCCGATGCAACGCTCTATGGCCGTCGGCCAGAGTCTCGGAAAACGGCATCGTCATCTCTGCCCTGGCGTCGACCACCGCCACCACGTCGATGCCGAAGGCGTTGAACAGCGGATGCTGGCTGCCGAAAAATGCTTTGGCCATGGCAGCTTGGTCCAGTTCCGGCTTCATATGGGACATGCCTACTCCTCTATGTGCACTGCAACTGCGTTCACTCAATACGTCAGAGCAGCGTCGACATAACGAAGCTCCGCCACCCGTACGGCTTGCAGGGCATCTGCGAGTAGCTCCGTAGGGAAGCATTCGCTCTCGGAGCCTGCTTTCAGCGCTAGCGCCAGCGCTGTCCAGCATCTGGCACAACCTGTCATCAGCTGCGGCAGCTGCAGCTCGCTGATGCGTGGATCAGCCGATGCGGCTTCCTCCAGAAATTCTGCGTACATCTTGCGAAAACCGCCGCCGCCCGTGCCGCGCCGTTCGATGATTTGATAAGCAAAACGCGTCGTCCAGCGCCAGTCGCCCTCGCGTTCCCAGCGGCCAAGATCGGCCTGCCAGGTATCGAGCGCGGCCACGCCGGTATAGGGTCCGCCCTCCAGCAGCAAACGTGCGTTGTGGCGTATGGCTGCCGCCACCCGCTCGACCGAAAGCCGGGTATGAATGGCGGGAGGAGCGAACAGGTTACCGGCATGAAAAAAGGGAGGCAGCTCCGCGAAGCGGGCACGGGCCAAGGCTGCACGTGCCACCGAGATGGGCGCAGGGCGCTCGGTATCCGTCACCAGAATGCAGCCATCCGCCGGCTGGCGCTGCCAGGCCATGATGGCATGGCCGGGAAAATGCGTGCGGCTGGCAAAGTACGGCAGGTGAAAAATATCGGTCAGCAGCAGGGCCGGGCGCCCCTGGTCGAGCAGGCCATCCAGCGCCTGCGCGCCCTCCTCGACCGAGCCGTAACTTGTCCAGGCGAACGGTACGTCAAGCGCCTGGAATACCCGCTCCTCGTATCCCAGCGAGCGCACATGGACCAGAAAGGGTACCGGCGCATCGGGCAGCGTCAGATACGTGATCCCTAGCCCCGAGCCCAGCCCAAAACACATGGCCTCGGTCAGTGTCGTGCCATGGAACTCGAGCAAGTCCCGGATGGCCGAACTCCCGCAATGGCGGCCGGGCCGATGGGGAATGGCAGGGACTGGTGCCATCTCTGCTGCATGTGATGTCATTATCGACTTACCCTTTTTGAAGACTGATGAATAAACTTGGGCTCATATCGTTCCGTCGCAATCTGCGTTGACGTGACGGTTGGCCCGGTCAATTACCCGGAAACGTTTCAGGTGCGGCCGGTGAGTTCAGCGCTCGCGTCAGGTGGCCTGCGCCAGCACCCGGTCACCGAACACCGTAGCCGAGAGCGCCCCGGGTCGATCAATTTTACCAATCACAGGGATGCTACAGCGGTGGCCTGGCCGATTCCCCGTGGTGCGCCGGTGATGAATATAACCTTGCCCGACGCACTGTCTCTCAACGCTGAGGCAGGGTCGATCGCATCATATCGGGCATGATGTTCCGTCAGAGAAAGGAATTGGGTCTCAATCGATGACATTGTGCCTCCTGTGACGGGTTGGTAGGGTCGCGGCGACGCCCACAGGAATGTGGATCAGCGGGGAGGTATCTTTTGGTCCAGCCTCCAGCAGGCAGACGCGAGTGTCCGGGTTGGCGCTCAGTCGGTTGGCCAAGACGCAGCCGGCAGAGCCGGCGCCGACGATAATGTAGTCGAATTCCATCTGTGCGGGCCTCGATTGGTGGCGAGGAGAACAGTGGAATTCTCAGTGGTTGTGGTAGGAGCTTTATTGGCTTATTACGACCATTTTTTGACTTTTTGCGACAACAGACTGCCGCAGTAGTAACCCCCCAACCCTGGTCACACAAAATTCTGCACACCCTCGAGCGTTGCACTTATGGTGCTGAGTTCAGCAGGCCTTAAAAAGGCTGTCCCCGCCCAGAATTACAGAGTCGCCAAAAATTAATGTAACTTAAATACCTCTACCGCCCCCCCCAAATTACCAGCCAACTTAACTAAATATTGATTTACCTCCGAAATCCTCTCACTACCCAACTCAACTCCTGCCGCGATTTCTCTAATAACATTCGCATTATTTAGCATATCTTCAACAACTGCGCTCTGCTCTTCTGAAGCAGTTGCAACTTGTGTAATCTGCAACATGACTTGGGATACTGAATTTACAATATCCTCAATTGATCTACTAGCTTCGCCAGCTGCAATAACGCTATTTTTTGACACAAAGACACAGTCGCCCATGACATCAAGAGCAACACATATACTTTTATTTAAAGAAGCAATCATCGCCTGAATTTCATACGTGGAATTATTTGTACGTTGAGCTAAGCTTCGAACTTCATCAGCAACAACAGCAAATCCTTTCCCGGCCTCGCCTGCATGCGCGGCCTCAATTGCGGCATTCAAAGCCAGCAGATTTGTTTGATCGGTGATTTGATCAATAATTTCAATAATTGTACCTATTTTTGAAATATCAGTTTCAATGCATTTAATAGCCACGTATGAATCATTAACCCGTTGTGACAAAGCATTTATAGATGATACGGCTGTGTCAATAGCTTTTTGACCATGAACCGCCAACTGCCGCCCCTCAGATGATATTACTTCAGACTTACTTGCCGCATTTGAAGTTTCAGTTATAGCGAAAGAAATCTGTGATAGCGCACTGACAAATTCATCAATTTTACCTGCCTGATCACATATATCACTTGACGTGCTTTGTGAAATACTTAAAGCCTCGACTGCTGAATTAAACAAATCACCTTGTACGTGTTTTATCGATTCAATCAAGGCACACACCCCAGCAGCCATCGCCATGATTGATGACTGCATTTTACCCACTTCATCATTGCTCGGTATAGTGCGGTATGTAAGATCACCTTTTGACATACCATCCATAACATGAACTATCTCATCTATTGAATTGCGAGTCTTTTTCATAAGAAGCAAAATAACAAAAAAGAAGATACAATTAATTGCCACAACAAGAAAATACACATAGCTTTTAACACGCTTGGAAATATCAGCAAGTTCCATCCCAAAGCGATCAGAGTTAGTGTACGACCAACTTACAAGCCGTTTCATTTCCTCAACGCTCTCAGAGTTTAATCCATCTTTAGAAATGCTACTTGCATACCTCACGAGCTGCCCAAGCTTTATTTCTGAAGCATCAGATAGCTCAAGAATCAATCCCTTCCCCAATAATCTTAAAAGAGCTTTATCGCCATCCCACAAACTGTTTACAGACGTAGTTTGTCTACGCGCCCTCTGCACCTGCTCTACTATAAAATTTACATTTATATTTATTTCTTTTTTCTGCAGTTCATAGTGTACATTGCTCAAGGCAACAACATGCTCCCTTTCATAATAAGAAAACTCTGTCAACTTATGCATTAAGCGCATCCCGAACAGCGCAACAAAAAAAGAAAATCCTGCCATAATAAGAATCAAAAAAAATCGACAGCGCAGCGAACAGTTGATATTCATACCACCCCTTAGCACCATGAATGGAATATTATATCTCAACCAATATTGAAATATATTTATTCTTAGGCAAGATATAAAACAGCACTCTTTCTACAATCTAGAAGAGCGCTGTTAAACGAGCAAAATTATAATACCTCAGAACTTATATGATGCTCCAAGACTCAGAATGAAAGGATCAATCTCAATCTTGGTAGAAACAGGTGCAGCCCCAAGTGTACCAGAAACATCTGTTTTGAAAGGAATATAGCGCACATCTGAATTTAACATCCATGAGTTACCAAAATCATATCTAAGGCCGACCTGAGCAGCAGGCGCCCATTTATCTTTGATATCAAATGAAGTCAAGGCACCATCAGTTTTGTCGAAGAAAAACACTCGACCGACACCTAGTCCGATATATGGATAAAGTCGCTCAAAATTATCAAAATGATACTGAAGTGACAAAATTGCAGGGCCATAATCAACTTCACTGACTCTTCCCAGCGCAGAGATGGATTTTTCACCTTGAAACTTAGCTTTAGCTGGAATCCCGACGAAAAAATCCAGAGCTACATTGTTACTAATAAAATAGGAAATATCAAAAGTAACTGTTGTATCATTACCGATGCTTACAGCAGCATTGGGTACAGTAGCCCCACCTACATTTAGGGAGCCTAGCGTCTCGTCTACATAAACTTTAGACATATTAAAGCTAGCAACCCAGTCGCCCTGATTGTAGCCAGCAGTTTCAGTCGAATAGATTTCACCTGACCACGCACTGGCCCCACCCAACACAAAACTAGTTGCTAATATCGACATAGCGAGTTTTTTTACAATAGGCGGATTCATTATACTTCTCCATTTTTTGTTATATAAGTGAATTCATAAACAAGTTACTACCTTTCACAGAGGCTGATTTTCGAAAAAAATTAGCCAAAGTCCGTACCAAAAGCGTTACTCAAGTGCCGAAGAATCATTACACGAAAGAATATCAGCATATTTCTCACGCAAACGATTCTTCAGAATCTTACCAGCCCCATTGCGCGGCAGTTCATCAATAAATATAGCGGCGTCTGGAATTTGCCACTTAGCCACCTTACCTTCGAAATAACTAAGCAATTCATCATCCGTTAGCACTGAATTAGGGGCTCTGACTGCAACAAGAAGAGGCCGCTCATCCCATTTTTTGTGCTTTACAGCTATGACTGCAGCATCAACTATCGCGGGATGCGCAATCGCAACACCTTCTAGCTCTACCGTACTAATCCATTCACCACCAGACTTTATAATATCCTTTGCGCGATCACAAATTGTCATAAAGCCATCCTGATCAATAGTGGCCACATCCCCAGTTGAAAACCATCCATTCGAGAGTGTTGTACCAATATTGCTACGAAAATAATCTTTAATAACCCAATGCCCTCGAACCATAAGATTGCCTTTGGTAACACCATCTTCAGATAGTGTGACACCCTCATCATCAACTATCTTTAGTTCGACACCATAAGGTGGACGTCCCTGGCTTTGGCGCAGTGCAAGTTTTTCATCCCATGGCAAATTCACTTGATGCCCGAGTGGCGTGTTTGCCGTACCAAATGGCGAAAGCTCAGTCATACCCCAAGCATGAATAACTTCGACACCATATAGATCGTTAAATTCTTTAATCATAGAAGGAGGGCAGGCCGAGCCTCCTACAACAGTTCGCGTAAGGCTTTCTGCTTTCGAACCACTTTCCGCTAGAGAGGCTAACAACCCCTGCCAAATAACCGGCACTCCAAGAGCAATACTGACACATTCCTGATCAATTAGCTTCGCTAAGCTAGCGCCATCAAGTGCCGGGCCAGGAAGAACTAATTTTGCACCAACCATTGCAGCGGAGTATGGAATCCCCCACGCATTTACATGAAACATCGGAACAACTGGCAAAATTGTATCTCGCGCAGACAAATTGAGCGTATCAGGCATTGCAGTCGTCATTGAATGTAAAACTGTCGAGCGGTGTGAATAAAGTACGCCCTTAGGATTACCCGTAGTACCCGAAGTATAGCAGAGACTAGAAGCCTCTTTTTCATCTACATCGGGCCACACATAGTCATCATCACCTTGTCCAATCAAATCTTCGTAGACAAGTAATCCTGGAATCTTGGCGGATGCCTTTAAATTTGCACATCCCATCAAGACAAAGGCTTTGGCTGTTGTTAATAGCCCATCTAGCCCAGCAATTATCGGCAAGAATGTCTCGTCAAAAAATACTACCTTATCCTCCGCATGATTTATCACATAGGCAATCTGCTCTATGAAAAGCCTAGGATTTATCGTATGACATACCATCCCTGCACCTGAGACACCGAAGTAAATCTCAAGATGGCGGACATTATTCCACGCAATGGTTGCACAATGATCACTTTGCGTGAGCCCCATCTTGCCTAGCGCAGAAGCAAGCTTACGGGCACGCAGCGCCACTCCTGACCAATAAGTTCTTGTTACTTCACCAGAGGTTTCAACAGAAACCACCTCTGTATTACCATGGTATCGTGCAGCATGATCAATAAGTGAACTTATGATCAACGGCTGACGCATCATCTGACCAATCATAGCGCTGCTCCATATCGACAACTAAATTCAATTGAATCAGTAAATTTAGTCAAAAATTAGTTTTCTATTACGTGCAAACTAATTCTACAGTAGCTCTGGCTCTAAATTTTGGCGAGCAAAACCAATACTTGCATCTAATGATGTCATATCAACTTTTCGCATAATTATTTCCGCGGCATTTTCAGCAATCATAATAGTCGGAGCGTTTGTATTCCCTGCGACTAAATTCGGCATAATTGATGCATCAACGACTCTAATGTTTCTTAAACCGCGCACCTGCAAGCATGGATCAACGACTGACGCTGGATCTTTACCCATTCTACAAGTACCTACCGGATGATAAATCGTCTCAGCTCGACTACGAATATCTGCAACTATTTCATCATCGCTAGTAACAGCAGGGCCAGGAACTATTTCCCGTTTAAAATGCTTAGCCATGGATGGGGCATCAAAGATAGCGCGACCGATCTTTATACCAGCAATCATAGTCTTAATATCTTCAGGATCACTAAGGTAGTTGGGGTCAATCAGTGGATCATCCATAGGATTAGCACTTTTAAGTCCAATCCTACCTCGGCTTTTAGGTAAAAGATCACATATGTGTAGCGTATATCCATAACCAACGGCTATTTTACGACCATGATCTTTTAAATAGGTTGGCAAAAAATGGAACTGCAAATTAGGCCGATCACGCTCAGGGGAGCTTTTCACAAAACCACCTGACTCAGCCACATTGCTCGTCAGAAAACCCTTGCGCTTAAAAATATAGGAAAACAAACCCACAAGACCACGAGGGATGAAAGAAAATGCCACACCTATCGGCGCTCTAGAATTTGCGGCGCACATTAAAGTAATATCTAAATGGTCTTGAAGATTTTTTCCAACTTCAGGAAGGTCGTGCACTAGAGCAATTCCATGCTCCTTAAGCTCGGCTGCCGCCCCAACTCCAGAAAGCATTAGAAGTTGAGGTGTGTTAACCGCACCAAGAGAAAGAATCACTTCACCACTATCTGTAGTCTTAACTTGCTGATGCATATTTTTTTGAATATAAGACACCCCTACTGCCTTACGATCTTCGAAAAGTACTTTTGTAGCATGCGCTTCAGTAATTATATCTAGATTAGGTCGATCAATCACATCATGTAAGAATGCACGAGCTGAGCTCCAGCGCTGTCCATGCTTTTGTGTTACTTGATAAAATCCTACTCCCTCTTGGTGCGCACCGTTAAAATCACCGTTGAAGCTAATTTTAGCCTCCATACCGGCCTGAACGAATGATTTGCTAAGCGGGTTGAGATCCTTTAAATCACTAACGGCCAGTTCTCCGTCCGTCCCATGATAGTTTGACTTATCAAAGCGCTGGTTGTGCTCAAGTTTTTTGAATAACGCGAAAGCACGCTTCCATCCCCAATATTCCCCCCCCGCTTGCTCCCAAGCCTGGTAATCCTCCTCATGCCCCCGGATATACACCATCGCATTGATCGAACTTGATCCACCTAGCGTCTTCCCTCGGGGCCAAAATAGACTACGTTCATTGAGGTGTTGTTGTGGTGCAGTTTGAAATGCCCAGTTGAGTTTTTTACTATTTGAAAGTAAAGCAATACCTAGCGGCATATGAATTAGCGGATTTGTATCTCGCGGCCCGGCCTCAAGTAAGCAAACTCGTTTCGACGGGTCGGCTGAAAGGCGATTAGCAAGAACACACCCAGCGGATCCAGCACCAACAATTATATAATCATACATTTTTTGTTATCCTAAAAGATAAATATTGCAATAACACTTCAGCTCAAATACCTTACCGTCATGCTAATTAATCGCTTCACCTTTCCAGTGTAAGGGGGGAACAACAAATGTGTAATTGAGAACCTATCCAGCAGAATGGGCTTCTCGTGAGAAAACGCCTGGAAACCGTAAAACCCATGAGCACTACCAATACCGCTATTATTAACTCCGCCAAATGGAAGATTGGGATGCAAAAATTGGACAACGCTTAAATTTATCCCAACTGACCCAGAACTTGTGCGACCCACAATATCCTGAGCAAACTCTTTGTCTTCAGAGAAAATATAAAGCGCTAGAGGCTTGGCGTTATCGTTTATCTGCTTAATCACATGATCTATATCATCGTATTCAATAATCGGCAGTAATGGGCCAAATATTTCTTCACGCGAAATGTCCATCTCAGGCGTGACTTTGGATATTATAGTTGGCGCTACAAATCTATCCAATGCATCAATCTCGCCCCCTTGTAAAATTTTCGCGCCTTTTGATTTTGCGTCACCTATGAGCTCATAAAGTCTATTAAGGTGCTGATCATTTACAATTCTGCAATAGTCCGGCGATTTCTTCTGCGCCTCAAAATCCTTCCCATAAACCCGCGTCACTTCTTCCATTATGATTTTATGAAAATCATGGGCTATGCTTCTATGCACAAATACATGGTCAGGTGCAATGCACGTCTGTCCATTATTCGAAAATTTGCCCCATACGATGTTACGCGCAGCTTTTTTTAAATTTGCTGTCGGACCAATAATGGTTGGGGATTTTCCGCCTAGCTCCAACGTAACCGAAGCGAGTGTTTTCGCCGCTGCTTCCATTACTAATTTTCCAACTCGTGGACTCCCTGTGAAGAAGATATGGTCAAATGGTAGAGTCAACAGCTCTTGGGAAACAGCGGCGTCGCCCTCCACCACAGTGACTAGATCAACGGAAAAAGCCTCCCGAATGATAGAGCCGATCAATGAAGCAGTGTGCGGTGTCAACTCAGATGGCTTTATAATAACGCTATTACCTGCCGCCAGCGCAGAAACAAGTGGGCCAAAACTAAGGTTGAAGGGATAGTTCCAAGGCGCAATGATTAAACAAACCCCCTTTGGCTCGAAACTAAGCCTTGCTTTGGTGCCAAGTACACTGAGTGCTGCCTTCACTCTTCGTGGCATCATCCAGGTTTTTAGGTTCCGTTTTGCGTGACTGATTTCTTGCAATACCGGAAATATTTCTGTCAGCTTTACCTCACTCGCCGGTTTACGGAAGTCTGCCGCAAGTGCAGCGATAATTTCTGACTCACGACGCTGAATTATTTCTTTCAGTATATTAAGGGCCGCAATACGCTCTGCTAAACTAAATTTTCCACGGCGAGCGCTACTTGCTTTTTTTTGCGCATTAAAGATGTCAATGACTGAATGGCTTTCAGTGCTTGAGTTGGACTCAGCTAGCCTAGTGTGCATAGTCATTTTTATTATTTTCCTGTATTATTCTGAATGACTTAATATTTTTAGCCTAACTTTTCCTGATAGAGTACATAGTCTTCTTTAGTGGCTCCACAATCCGGACAGCACCAGTCACTAGGGATATCCTCAAAGCGAGTACCTGGAGCAAAGCCCTCGACCTCGTCACCCAACGCCTCGTCATATATATGGCCGCAAGTAATACAAATCCATTTAAGGAATGCTGCTCCGCTCTGCGAATTAGTTACCCGCGGCTTATGCCCGTTCAGATGCTGTCCTTCAGTTGCAACGTCAAGCGCTATCTCTGCACCCATCGTCGTATTTGATATTTCAGTGTTTACATCAGAGCTGCTCACTTTTGCCGAAACTGAAAGAGTGTTGTTTGAACTGATATTTTTCTCGCCTGTACTTCCCTCAATCAATACGAAATCTAGCTTGTCTCGAACGGCACAGTCGGGACAACACCAATCCTCAGGAATGACGATCCAAGGAGTATTTGGGGCAAACCCTTCATGCTCTTCCCCCTTACTTTCATCATAAACATATTGACAATCTGGACACTGATACCTAGCCATATCTATTACCGTGTTAATGAGTTGCGTACTCTACAGTACGTTAACGCTCGTTATTTTTTTATCTTCTTTACGGAAGACCTACGCACAGCTTGTGATTGACTTCGTCGCTCAACTTTATTATCAGGCGTATTTTCACACTCATCAGTTATACTGATTTTTTCCGCTGTAAACTCTAGCTCTGCACTCAATATTGAAGGCTCGGATAACGTGTCTTCGATAATATTATTATCTTGCTTAATGACGGGATCGTTTTGCTTTAATTGTGTGATTTCGCACCGTGGATCCGCGAGCATCTTAAAGTCAATTTTGTCTCGAACAGCGCAGTCAGGGCAGGCCCACTCTTCAGGGATTTCACCCCAATTAGTATTAGGCTGAAAACCCTCGTGCGGCTCCCCCTTGCATTCATCATAGATATACTGACAATCTGGACACTGGTACTTCGCCATTACCCCTTCTCCTTTTAGACCGGTGCTCGCAGCCCTTGAGGCTACCGCTTATTTACTGAGCAAGTCTAACTATGAAATTTATTATTATGGACGTCTGCCGATAGATCCATAGAAATGAATCTATCGGAAGAGCTCAATTATATAAATAACTTGCAGAATGCAACAGTTAATCAATCGTCAGACTTCTAGTGCATAAGGCTCATTACAATTTAACTTGTTTACGCACGACGAACTCAAACAGATATATTAAAAATCCACCGTTATTTCTGCATGCTCACACCACTATGATGCTACCGCGGTTGCGCCCCGTTTATCATCCGCACCAACATTATGAGTAAACTTTTTTATGTATTCTGCACGCATTGAATCTTCAATTTGAATCTTGCTCAGGTCGCCATTAGCCCAATTTACCACCTTAGGGTCCATGACCGATCTAAACCATTGAGGAATCATTGCCATCAAAAATGCACCGGGGTAGCCAGTCGGAAGTGCGGGAAGGCCGGGGAAATCACGTAATGACTGGTAAGAGCGAGTTGGGTGCGCGTGGTGATCAGAGTGCCGTTGAAGGTGAAACAGAACCAGATTTGACACGATGTGGTTACTGTTCCACGAGTGATGTGGCTTTTGATGTTCATATCGTCCATCGGCCATTTTTTCACGCAGCAAACCGTAGTGTTCAATGTAGTTCGCGCTTGTTAACTGCCACCACCCGAAAGCCATCTGAATTGGAAGGAATACCAGCATCTTCGGACCAAAGAAGGCAAGCAGGAGGGTGTAGAGAACAACTGTGATGACCATTGGCTGGAGGATCTCATTATCGAAACTCCAAACGCTTTGCCCGCGGCGCGAAAGGCGTTGTTCCTCAAGCCCCCAAGCACGACGAAACGCTCCAGGAATCTCACGGGTTGAGAATTTATATATATTTTCTCCCATACGTGAGGTCGCAGGGTCCATCGGTGTAGCAACATCACGGTGATGGCCTTTATTATGCTCAATAAAGAAGTGGCCGTACCCGACAACCGCCAGCACAATTTTCGCCATCCAACGATCAAAGGCTTCTTTTTTGTGACCCAGTTCGTGACCTGTATTAAGCGCTAAACCATTCACGATGCCCAGTGACAAGGCAAGTGCGCCGATTTCGAACCAAGACATTGACTGAGTCCCTACCCACCATGCAGACACGATTAGTGCTGCGTAATGCATTGGAACTGTTAGATACGTTAAAACTCGGTAGTAACGTTCTTTCTCCAGTTTCTCCACTACTTCCTCAGGCGGATTATTAAAGTCCTCACCAAACATCGCGTCAAGCAATGGAAGAACCCCGTACCACACAGCTAGAACTAAGCCATAAAAGATACCCCAGCCAGTCTCATTGGCAAGCCAGATTCCGATCATCGGAGTAGCCGGCCAAAAAGTTGAAAGTATCCAAAAATATTTCTTTTTATCCACGTATTCTGGAGCAGAATCCAGAACGCTGTTTTTGCCATTCATTTTGTTGTTCTCCTATTGTCCAATAAGTCTCTGCGAGCACCACACAACCTAATTTCTGTCCCAACAGGGAAAATCAGGCCATCTACTCTCACATCTGACATGGTAAAACTGCACTCACCTTAAGCCTGCTTCAACTACTCCTTGGTGTAGTTATCTGAATAACATTAACCATCTCGGCGACGAGATCCGCAGTCAATGTCATCCCTCCAGGCCAAGGCGAGCCAGTGTCCTGGCCTTGAATTAGGCTATGTACCCATTAACTGTTGCAGGCCTAGACTGAAGACGTGTGCTCATCAAGGAGTGCCGTTATGGATGCCCAATCCTTTCAACATTTACTGGCTCGGCTTGATCGCCTGACGGTCAAACAGAAGTCCATCGTTCAGCATGTTCTCCAAATCAGCGTGCCGAGAGATGACCTTGTAGAGGCCATTCCTGACCTGAAATCCTGCCCTCACTGTGCCGCAGATGCCACGCAGTTGGCCTCATGGGGTCGCAGTGGTGGCTTGCAGCGCTATCGCTGCAAGGCCTGTCGCCGCACGTGCAACGCATTGACCTGTACACCCCTGGCGCGTTTGCGAAAAAAGTACTGCTGGCTGGATTATGCCCAGGCACCTATTGCTGGGTTGACCGTGAGGGCGGCGGCCAAGCACTGCAGCGTCAGCAAGAACACCGCCTTTCGCTGGCGTCATCGCTTTTTGCGCGATGCGGCTGCGCATCACGATGCGCGTGAAAGCGGCATTGTCGAGGCAGATGAAAAATTCTTTCTTGAGTAGGCCTGCAGGTACCATACGCATCACATCAATGGAGGACGCAGCCAAAACCATCCTGTGGCCTGTGCTGCGGGAACTGATGATCACCTACCCTGACATCAAGACCGATATCACTTTGGACTATGGGCTGACGGACATCGTTGCCGAACGCTTTGATGCCGGCGTCCGCCTTGGTGAGGATGTCGATAAGGACATGATCGCGCTACGCATTTCGCCAGACATTCCGATGGCCATCGTCGGCGCATCGTCCTATTTCGATAAGGCTATGTCTGAGTTAACTGTTGCACGCCCGTATACCCCAGCGACTCTCCCAAGAAAATCAATGGGTTGAGCTGCGCTTTGTAGCGTTCAAGTAGGCGCCGCCAGCCCAGATAGTTCGTTAGGTACTTGGTGGCCACACCATGAAAAGGAATCATCCAGCTCTTGAGCCAGCTGGTTATGCATGGGAACTCTGCCGCAAAACCTTGGGCAACGTGCCCGAATTCTGTTGCTGCTGGCCAGCGGTCTCACGCCCAAGCAGGTGAGTGATCGGTTGGAAGTTTCGGCACCTGTCGTATTCAAATGGCGCAAGCGCTATCAGGAAGCTGGCCTCGATGGGCTGAGCGATCTCCCGCGTAGCGGACATCCACGCACGCTCGACGAGGCGAAGATTAAGGAAATCCTCACCCTGACGACCCAGCGTGTACCGCGTGAGGCGACTCACTGGAGCCTGCGCCTGATGGCCAAATACGTGGGCGTTACCGTCTGGCAAGTCGCCCAGGTGTGGGCCGCTGCCGATCTCAAGCCCCACCGGCTGAAGACCTTCAAGATCAGCAACGACCCACACTTTGCTGACAAAGTGGTCGATGTGGTTGGGCTGTACCTGAGCTCGACTGATCCGCTCGGGTGGACAGCTTGGCGGAGGCTCCCCCGATGCGGCTTCCGCAAGTGGAGCGGCGTCTGGTCAATATCCGGTCAATGCAGCCTCGGGGGGGGCACAGCCAGCCTGAGTCTGGCGACAAAGCAAGCGTCAGTAGGTCACTGATGCCCGGAACTCCGGTCTGCAAGCTCCTGCCTTTCGTCAGTACCGGAAGGACCGGCTGGGCGACAAGCCAAAGCGGCGCCAGCCCCCATGCGAGAGGCCGCATGCGGCAGTACTGCCGCATGGTCACATCATCACTTCTTGGCCGCCTCTGCGATCGACTCGCGAATCGAGGAATAGGTTTGAGCGAAATTCTGCTGTGCTTCGGCATAGCTCTGCTTTGCGTTTTCCCAGGCCTGTGTGGAAGCGTCCCGCAGTCGTGCGGCGCGGGCTTTCTCCTCTTCGACTCTGACCTTGAGTGCCTCGATGCGCACCTCGATAGCGACACGCTGCTCGGCAGAGAGCCAAGCAGCATCGGCACTGAGTCCATCGATGGCTTCCTGCCATGCCTTCTGGCGCGCATCGAATTCGGCCTGCAGGACTGCCCTGCGGGTGGCAACGTCGGCCTGCACGGTATCGAGATAACGGTCTTTGGTGCCCTGCAACGCCGTCCAGGAATCGTCAAGCGACTGCCTGGCCTGCGCCAGCTCCTGCTCACTGCGGATCTTGGCCTGGGCGGCAGCCGCCTCGGCCTCGGCCCGGTAGGCGTCGCGCTTGCCCTTCAGCTCCTGCAGTGCAACCTCAACCTTGGCGCGAGTATTGCCGTTGCGCTTGGCGAGATTCTGCTCAAACACGGCGATGGCGGCGTCCAGTTCGGTCAGGCGTGTCTGTGACCATTCGATGGATTGCCTGGCGAGCGATGGTTCGCTGGCTTGGGCTGCCGGGGTAGATTCTGATGACTGCTGTGCCTGTGCCTGTGCCTGCGCAAGGCCTGCCTGCACCAGCACGGCCAATGCCACGGTGGATAGACGGGGTTTCATGCTCAAGCTCCTTGCCAAATCAAATTAGATTCATGCGAAGAGGAAGCTCTCCCTCGCTCAGAGCGGCTTAGAGAGCGCGTCGCGGATCTTCTGGATCGTGCGGGAATGCACCTGCTTGGCTTCCTCAAGCCCGCTCTTGACGGCTTCCCAGGACGCGTCGCCGGCATCCTTGACTTCACCAATCCTGGTCTGGAACTTCTCGGCTTCGTCCGACACGCGCTTAATGGCGGCATCGAGTTCGGCGCGGGCCTTTTCCACGGCATCCGCAGTCTGGCCACGCAGTTCCTGAAGCGAGGCCTCCCACGCACTGCGCTGGGCCTTAACACGGGCGAGTACGATACCCCGCGCCGTCTGGGCATGTTCACCAACGGCGGACGTGAACGAATGGAACGCGGCTTCCACCTCGACCCATTCTGCTTCCAGTGCGTCCTGAACAGCCTTGACGCCCTGCTTGGTGGCACCGGTCTCGGCGCGGAGCTTGTCGTAATGAACCTGGAGCTTGCCTCGTGCCTCTCGAAGGCGAGCCAGTGCGTCGTCGGCTTCCCGGCGGATGTCGCCATTCACTTCGTCCAGGGACTTCTCGGCCGCAGCGATACCCGCGTCCAGTTCGTCCAGGCGCTGCTTGGCCCATGCAATGGTTTCGTGGATATGGGTTTGAGTGTTCATAACGTCAATACCTTTCTTGGGTGGGTAAAAAGCCGGAGCGCCATCTTGTGAACACAGTGTCATGTGGCGGGCCTGACGGGGAGAAAGCTGCTGCGGCAGAGGTCGCTGATCATCTTTTCGAGCTGAGCGGCGCCATCGTCCTGCAGGTTCTCCCAGTCCATGCCGCGGACCATGACGCCGCGCAGGAACCTGAAACTGAAAATGGCCGTCACGACCGCATTGATCCGCAGCCGGGCCGCGGCGATGCCGAGATCGCCAGACGAGATGGCCGTCACAGCCTCTACGAGACGCTGCAGCATGGGCTCGATCGCCTGCTTGTGGATCAGGGAGAACGCCTCGTCGTTCTCGTAGGCACAGCGCGCGACGAATGACGTCCATGAGTGCGGTTCTGCGTTGCTCAGAATGATGTGCAGAAGATGAAGGAGTGCCTTCTCGAATGCCTGGGATTCGCTTCCGGAAGCCGGTGCATCGAGAATGTGGATGACCTCCCCGAAACGCTCGCGGGCGTACTCGGCAATCATCTGGGCGGCTGCCATGTAGAGCTCGCTCTTGCCCCCGAAGTGGTAAGGGATGGCTGAAAGCGGCGTCTTCGCCACCTGCGTGATGGCCCGAGTGCTAGCCCCTTCGTAGCCCACCGCGCCGATCACATCGATGGCAGCCTCGATGAGCTGCGCTCGCGTCTTGGCGCTACGGACTTCATGCCCGCTTGGTGCTGTCATGCACGTCTTCCTCGTTTAACGTATTTAAATTATAGTTCGTTCGAACGAACAATCAAATAAAGGCTTTCGGATCGAAGCCCTCCTTGGGAACCATGCGATATGACCCCACTCGTCCCAATGCTGCTCCATAAACTGGCGGTACTCATTACAGCGCTCACGCTCGCCGCCTGTGGCGGTGCAGAGCACGTCGCACCGGTGGAGCCACCGTCGGTGGCGCTGCCCGTGGTCACCGCCAGCAAAGCCGAGGTGGCCCTCGGTGACCTGGCCAGCGGCACGGTCGTGGCCGACGAGAGGGTACAGCTAGCTGCCCGCACGGCAGGCACAGTACGGGCCCCCGGGCTGCATGAAGGCCAGCCGGTAAGGGCCGGCCAGGTTCTGGTGACGATCGATGCGCAACAGGCCGAGGGTGCCGTGCAGCAGGCGCGCGCGGCGTTGCATGCTGCACAGGCACAACAGCGCCAGGCCGATGCCGATGTCGCTCGCAACGAACCGCTGGCGCGTGCCGGCGGGGTTTCCCGAACGGATCTTGAGCAGGATCAGTTGCGCGCCCAGGTCGTGGCGGCTGCTGTCGAGCAGGCACGCGCTGCGATGGCGATCGCCGAAGCCAACCGGCGCGACCAGCGCGTGACCAGCCCGATCGATGGTGCCATCATCACGCGCCACGTGCGCGACGGCGACATCGTGCAGCCGGGCGTATTGCTGCTGACCGTGGAGGGGCGCGACCAGTTGCTGTTCCGCTTCTCTGCGCCACAGGCCAGCCTGCATGCCTTCGCTTCCGGCGCCACAGTGCCGGTGCTGATCGACGAGCGTGAGGATCAGCCTGTCACGGGCACGGTGCGCGCCATCGTGCCGTCGGCCGATCCGGCAACCCGGCGCTACACGGTCGAGATCAGCCTGCCTCCGGACAGCGCGCTGCTGGCCGGCATGTTCGGTCGCGTGCGCCTGCCTGCCAATAGCGCGCACAGCGCAACGGCGGTGACGATCCCCGCCGCGGCGCTCACCGAACAAGGCGGGCTGACCGGCGTATTCGTGGTCGGCAAAGACGAACGGCTGGCGTTTCGCTGGCTGCGCCTGACCGAGCGGTTCGGAGACCAGGTGCTGGTCACCAGCGGACTGGCCGCGGGCGAACAAGTGCTGGCTCGGATCGATCCATCGGTCCGCGACGGCGCCCACCTGGTGCCAGTGGTGCCCGCTCAATGAGCGGGTCATCCCTGAACCTCGCCGGCCGGCTCGCGCGCAGCTTCATCACGTCCAAGCTGACCATCGTGTTCGTGCTCGGCGCACTGGCCCTCGGCGCTCTGGCCGTGCTCTTGAATCCTCGCGAGGAGAACCCGCAGATCGTCGTGCCCGGTGCCGTGGTGGTCGTCGCACTGCCGGGTGCCACCGCTGAGGAAGTGGATCGGCTGGTGGTTTCGCCACTGCAAGGCATCCTCAGCGAGATGACCGGCGTCGACCACAGCTACGGCAACGCCAGTCCGGGCCTGGGCACGGTGCAGGTGCAGTTCAAAGTCGGCGAGCCGCCGGAGGATTCGCTGGTCAAGCTTTACAACCGGGTGATTACCAGCCGCGCTCGCCTGCCGATGGATGCGGGCGTTCCGCTGATCCAGGCCGTGGATGCCGATGATGTGCCCATCGTCACCGTCACATTGGCATCCGACGCCTACGACGACCACGGCCTCAAGCGCCTGGCTGACGCGGTGGCCGAGCGCTTGCGTAGCACGCCCGGCGCAGCCGGGGTTACGGTGTACGGCGGTCGCGACCGCGAGATCGGCGTGGCGCTCGATCCAGTGCGGATGCAGGCCTTCGCGATTTCGCTGGCGACCGCACAGGCGGCGCTTACGGCGGCCAATTCCGCGCTGACGCTGAACGGACCGGTCTCCGGCAACGAGACACACGAACTGCGCTTTGCCGGTGACCTGGACTCGGCCAGGGCAATCCGCAACCTGGTCGTCAGTGTGCACGACGGGCAGCCGATCAAGCTCGGCGACGTCGCCACCGTCACCGACGGCTCAAATGAGGAGATCACGCAACTCAGCCGGTTTGCCTTCGGCCCTGGCGATGCGCGCGCCGAAGAAGCCATCGGCGAAATGCCGGCGGTGACCATCGCCGTGGCCAAGAAGAAAGGCGAAAGCGCCGTCGCAGTCGCGCGCGCAGTGAAAGACCGGGTGCAGCGCATGCAGGCCAGCTTCATTCCGCAGGCGGTGCACGTAGTGGTGACGCGCGACGACGGTCAGAAGGCTGAGGATGCCGTAAATGGCCTGATGGAACACATCATAATCGCACTGGTCACGGTCAGCTTTGTGATGCTGCTGTTCCTGGGCTGGCGCGAGGCGCTGATCGTCTCGGTGACGGTGCCGGTCATCTTCTCGATCACGCTGGCCGTCGACCTGCTTGGCGGCGTGACCATCAACCGCATCACGCTGTTTGCTCTGATCCTGGCGCTTGGTCTGCTGGTCGATGCCGCGATCGTGGTGATCGAGAACATCCATCGTCACTACCACCACGCCCGAACGCCCGGCTCGAAGGAAGAAGTCACCGTCCTTGCGACCAACGAGATTGGCAACGCCACCAACCTGGCCACCTTCGCCATCATGCTGGTGTTCCTCTCGTTGTTGCTGATAACCGGCATGGCCGGAGACTATTTCTATCCGCTGGCCTTCAACGTGCCGGTGGCGATGCTGGCGTCGATCATGGTGGCCTACATCATCACGCCGTGGGCAGCCAACCGCTGGCTCAAGCGGCCCCAACCTGCCGGCACGGCCGTGGCTGGTAATGCGCAAGGTGATGACCACCACGAGTCCAGGCCGGACTGGCTACAACGTACCTATCTGAAGTTTTTCATCCCGCTGCAAGAGCGCCCGCGGGTGCGCCGCTGGCTGGCGATCGGCATTGCGGTAGCGATGGGGCTGTCGCTGGCCCAGGGCGGCTGGCAGTTCGTGCGACCGGCCGGCATTGGCGGGCCGGCACCCTATCTGGGCGTGGCGCTGGGCTTTCTGCCCAAGGACAACAAGAACACCTTCAGCATCGTGCTTCAGGCCGCGCAGGCCAGCCCGGTGGAGGAAACCGACCGACTGGTGCGAGAAATCGGCCGGGTACTGGCCCGGCTTCCTCAGGTGACGAACTACCAGAGCTGGGTCGGCCGAACCGGAGTAACAGACTTCAACGGCCTGATTCAGGGCACCTCCTTGCTGACCGGCGAGCACATTGCCGAGATCCGCGTCAACCTGACTGACAAGCACAACCGCTCCGAGAGTTCCATCGACATCGTCCACGCATTGCGCCCGGACATCGAGGCGATCCGCGCCCGTCATCCCGGCGCGCGCATTCGCCTGGTCGAGGACCCTCCCGGCCCGCCGGTGCGCGCCACGGTGCTGGCGGAGCTCTACGGCACCGATCTGGAGGTGTTGCGGCAACTCTCGCGTCAGGTCGAGGCTGAATTTGTCCAGACCTATGACATGGTGGACATCAGCAACAGCGAGCCGACCGATATGCCGCAGTGGCGGCTGGTGCCCGACCGCGAGAAGGCCGCGCTGTCGGGCGTCTCGACCGCGCAGATCGCCGAGGTGCTGGACATTGCCTACGGCGGCCGAGTGGTCGGCCGCGCGCACCTGGACGGCGAACGCAATCCGGTGTCCATCCGCGCCTACGTACCACGCGCCGCACAGCCCGATCCGGCACGGCTTGAAGGGCTGTACGTGCCCAATGCCGAAGGCCGGCAGATTCCACTGGCTGAAATAGTGCGGCGCGTGCCCGCCGAGGCCGATCGGCCGATCCTGCGAAAGGACAACGAACCGGTCATCTTCATCGGCGGCGAATTGGCGCGCAGCGTGCCCACCTATGCCGTGCTCGATCTGACGCAGCGACTGTCAGGGATGCGCGCACCTGACGGGCAGCCGCTAGCGATCGGCAATCTCGGTCTGCGCGAGACTGTGCCCGACACCATCGACGGCTACCAGTTGCTGTGGGACGGCGAGATGCGGCTGACGCTGAACATCTACCGCGACATGCTCGCCGCCCTCGGCGCGGCGCTGGCGGCGGTCTACGTGCTGCTGGTGGCCTACTACCGTTCCTTCCTGATCCCGCTGATCGCGATGGCCGCGGTGCCGCTGGGAGCGATCGGCATCCTGCCCGGGCACTGGCTGCTGGACACGGATTTTTCAGCCACCTCAATAGTCGGGATCATCGCGCTTTCGGGCGTGGTGGTGCGCAACTCGCTGCTGATCATCGACTTCATCCAGGACAACCTCAAGCAGGGCATGCCGCTGGCAGAAGCCGTGCGTCAGGCCGGTGCGGTGCGGCTGCGGCCCATCCTGCTGACCATGCTGGCCATCATCCTCGGCTCGGCCATCATGGTGCCCGACCCTGTGTTCGGCGGGCTGGCGATCTCGCTGATCTTCGGCACGCTGGCCTCCACGGTGCTTACCGTCTTCGTTGTGCCCACCCTCTATTACCTCGACGCGTTACGCCGTGAAGGGCTTACGCCGCAAGCAGGCCTGGCCGTCGATAAGGAGAACACCCAATGAATCATGCAGTTTTCCGTCGGACTGCCTGGCTGGGGGCAACGCTGTGCGCTGCCGCGCTGTTGGCGACCGAAGCCATGGCGTCGGAATGCCAGTCGGTGCTGGATCAGATCAGCCGGCCGACTGTGAGTCTGCGCGTGGACAACGACCTGTTCGGCGGCAGATCCCAGGATCAGGGTTATACCAACGGCCTGCTGGTGACGCTGGTGTCGCCCAACCTGCTCGATTACCTGGACGACCCCTTCCTGCCGACAGCCGCCAGGTGGATCAACCGTGGCCTGACATGGCTGCAGGTCGACGACTTCGACCAGATCAACATGATTGCCAGCTTCGGGCAAGGCCTGTTCACCCCGGAAGATCACGGACCTTCGGAGCTGACTCCAGACGATCGCCCGTACGCTGCGGTGTTGTTGTTCAGTGTGGGCTACAACGCCCGCAAGGGCGATCACCTGACAACCAACCAGTTGCGGCTGGGCATGGTGGGACCCTCCGCACGCGGCAATGAGGTACAGAGCAGCGTGCACAAGGTGATCGGCAGCCCTCACTTCAATGGCTGGGATCACCAGTTGCGTGATGAGCCCGTGTTCCAGCTCCTGCATGAGCGCATGCGCCGCCACGATCTGCCGCCGGTGCCTTTCGCACGTGGTAGCGGTCTGTCGCAGGACATGATCACTCACTGGGGCGGCGCGCTGGGCAACTTCGGCACCCATGCCAACTTCGGCGCCGAGTGGCGTATCGGTTGGCGGCTGCCCGACGACTTCGGCAGTTCGCCACTGCGCCCGGCAGGAGAGAACACCGCACCGCCGGTCTCCGGCAACACGTACCGCGGCTGGGCCGGACATTTCTTCGTCGCCGCCGACGTCCGTTGGGTGCTCTACGACCTCACGCTCGATGGCAACACCTGGAAGAACAGCCATAGCGTCGACAAGCGCTCCTCCGTGGCCGACGTCGGCCAGGGCATCGCGGTGACCCGTGGCGACTGGAAGTTTGCGTTCGCGCACCACCTACGCACGCGGGAGTTCCGCGAGCAGAAGGAGTTGCCCGTCTACGGCAGTTTCACCATCAACCGCAGGTTTTGATCTGCATGGGCTGCGCAGATCGTTATTGGTTGGTCATTCATAGCGTAAGGAATCTCTCATGCGGAGTACGGTAATTGGATCGGGCAGGCTCGGAGGGCCGGCCTTTGCCGCAAAGCACAGGGCTGAAGTTTTCCCCCTCCTGAAGCGTGCCGTGTGGCATCTGGGATGCGTGATGGCGGCAATGGCCGTCGCGGGCTGCGCGCCCACCCTGAACATCCGCGCAGTGCCCGAGGAGTTGCCGGTGGCCACCCACTGGCCTGCCAATGCCCTGCCTGCCGAGAGACAAGGCATCCGCCCTGTGGAGTCGCCATGGCGCGACTACGTAGTCGACGAGCAACTGCGCGCGCTGATCGAGAAGGCACTCGCGAACAACCGCGACCTACGCCTGGCGCTGCTGCGTGTCGAGGAAGCGCGTGCCGCCCACGGTATCCAGCGGTCCGAGCAGTTCCCGATGATCGGTCTGACCGGCGTGGGGGCTCGCGCACGCGTGCCGGACGATCTGATTCTGACCGGAGAACCTGCCATCCATGAGGTGGCTGGCCTAGCGGTCGGCCTGACCAGTTGGGAACTCGACCTGTGGGGCCGGGTGCGTAGCCTCAATGAGGCCGCACTGCAGAACTACCTGGCGACCGACCATGCACAACGCGCCGTAAGGGCCAGCGTGATCACAGCCGTCGCGCAAGCCTACCTGAGCCAGCGCGACTACGATGAGCGCATCGCGCTGGCGAATCAGACCATTGCCAGCCGCGAGGAGTCCTACCGCATTTTCCGCCGCCGCAACGAGATGGGGTCGACCTCCGACCTGGAGCTGACCCAGGTCGAAACGTTGCTGATCCAGGCCCGCACGCTGGGCACGCAGCTTCAGCAGGCCCGTGCGGCGCAGGCCCATGCGCTGACCCAACTGGTGGGCGCGCCCATCGAGCAGCTAACCATCGCCGAGCCTGCGCTGCGCGACGAGGCCATCTTCGCCGCGCTGGATGCTGGCCTGCCCTCCGACCTGCTGACGGCCCGCCCCGACATCATCGCGGCCGAGCGCCAGCTCGCCGCCGCCAACGCCAACATCCGTGCGGCTCGGGCTGCCTTCTTCCCGCGCATTGCGCTGACAGGAAATTTCGGCACATTGAGCGCCGAACTCGCCGGTCTTTTCGAGTCCGGCAGCCGCACCTGGGTGTTCGCACCCACGATCTCCCTGCCGATCTTCGATGGCGGGCGACGCCGCGCTGCGCTGGACTTGGCCGAGGTGCGCAGCGACATCGCCGTGGCCAGCTACGAGAAGACCATTCAGAACGCCTTCCGCGAAGTGGCCGATGCGCTCTCCGCTCGCCAGGCGCTGGCGCAGTTGGTCGAGCAACTGCGCCAGGCCCGCGATGTGCAGGACCGGCGCGCCCGGCTGGCGCAGTTGCGCTATGACAGCGGTGCCGCCGCCTATCTCGAAGTCCTGGACGCGCAGCGCAACCAGCTGGAGGCACAGCAACAACTCGTTCAGGTGCGCCGACAGCTGCTGGCCAGCCAGGTGGCCCTGTATGCCGCGCTCGGCGGTGGCGCCGGTTTCGACCGTACTGTCGAGAGTACTGCCGGCAGTCCGTCGAATCCCTCCCTGACCACCAGGCTCCCCCATCAAGAGTAAGGCTGCGCAATGGCACAAATGTCTTTCCTCAAGCCACCGTCTCATCGCATTCATCGTCGTACTCGCCGTGGCACCTACAAGAAACTGGGCAAGCGTAGCGCTCTATATAAAGCCAAGTGCAAGATCGAGAAGGCAAAGGCAAAGGTTGAACACCCATTCAGAGTGATCAAGCGCCAGTTCGGTTATGTGAAACCACCCTGGGCTGCATACGTAAAGAGCGTGTGTGGTGAGCGCCACGGGAAAAGGCTGACCAAGAGTCAGTCAGGTATGATTGATTGAGACGAACGTAAGTGAACCATCGAAGAAGTGTCGATAATTGCAGACGATATCGAAACCAGAGACTCGACAACGCTCTGGGACAAGTCAGACGGGCGCCTGGGTTCTGGTCTGGCGGTATCCGGCATAGAGGTGGCGTGACGATCATTCAGGCACATGTACGGAACATGGAAATCTGTCATTGCGATGCCAAGGGAGCGATTCAACCAGAGAGGCGTTATCTCTCCGGCACTTGCGAATTGGACGCTGGATGGCCTGGAAGATGTCGTCCATGCAAGCGTGGCTTCGACAGAGCGCAAGCGTAAGCCATTCAAGATACACGTCGTACGATATGCCGATGACTTCATCATCACAGGGGCCACGAAAGCTGTTTTGCAACATCAGGTTCGTCCTGCAATTGAGGCGTTCCTGAAAGAGCGAGGTTTGGAACTCTCTGATGAAAAGACTCAGATAACGCATATCTCGCAAGGCTTCGATTTTCTGGGCCAGAACGTACGCAAGTACACCGGCAAGCTACTCATCACTCCGGCTCGCAAGAGTGTGAAACCACAGACCATCCGTAGTGACAACGGCCCGGAGTACATCAGCAGTAAGCTTGTTCTGTGGGCGGAAAAGCGCGGCGTTCGCCTGGAGTACATCCAGCCAGGAAATCCACAGCAGAACGCCTACGTCGAGCGCTACAATCGCACGGTGCGTTACGACTGGCTGGGGCATTATTTGTTCGAGTCGATCACCGAGGTGCAGGAACATGCAACTCGCTGGATGTGGACATACAATCACGAACGGCCAAACATGGCCCAGGGAGGTATCACCCCCAAACAGAAGTTGGCCCGCGCGGCCTGACCTCTACTTTTGGCGAGTGCTAAAAATGGGGGGATTCCCCCCTCAAGGCGCAAAACTATGCATTTGAAGGTGGAAAATGATCCGTTTTTCGATTGAGACGTTGTTTTTTCGAGTCGTTGAGAAAAACACCATGAAAATCGCGACTACTTCAGACCTTCCGTAGAGAAAGCGAATGCCGGGCTGTAATGGCTCGGAAAGGGGTTGGAACATTACTCCACGGGAAACCGGGCTGACTTCTGCGTGGTCGTTGAACACATGAGCGAAGATTAGGTTGGGCCTGAAAGGGTGCAGGTCAGCGCGCAAGAGCATGGGTTCCCCATGTCCGCGACCTGAGTCCGTATAGCGGAAACTGGCCAGCTCAGAGCGGATTGTGAAGATCCATCTGTACCCAGAAGGAATCAAGGCAGATAGATCGGCTCTTGATCGGGCTTACAACGGATTGAGCCGTATGCGGTGAAAGTCGCACGTACAGTTCTTAGGGGGCCCTAGCGGACTGTTTGGTTAGTTCAATAACTTATTCTTGATTGCGGTGAGCTTTGCGCGACTAACAGAGTTGATGATGGATTCAGCCGTTTTGTTCCAGCGAAATGGCTTGGCTGAATGTTCATTATGGGCCTCGATAAAACGGCGAATTGCCGCTTTCAGATCAGCCACGCTGCTGAACGCATCGCGATACAGCGC
>Ga0209343_10001736_pt1 | contig 28968 bp, 34 predicted proteins | sample RifCSPlowO2_02_FD_184026 | JGI IMG/M metagenome (GOLD analysis project Ga0209343, IMG submission 184026) | Groundwater microbial communities from Rifle, Colorado - Rifle CSP2_plank lowO2_0.2 (SPAdes) (version 2) | ecosystem: Environmental > Aquatic > Deep subsurface > Groundwater | place... | reverse complement strand
GGGCACCGCGGATAGGGACCCATGCAGAAGGTAATTCCCCACAAACGGGTACCTTCACGCTGACCCATAAACAGGTACCTAAAAGTACGTCCCTGAGTCTGACGCCGACATAATGAGGTCCGCCGCTGAGCCGTCAGGGGTCGGTCCGCCGCCCCATAGATGGGTCCCCAGGCCGCGCCCCACAAACGGGTACCTTTTGGGCTCCCCATAAACGGATACCTAAGATGGACCTGCACAGAACGAAGCCTGCCTCTTCAACTCAACCTTGGGACACGGGATTAGATCGAGGCCTGGGCAAGCCTCATAAACGTGTACCTATGAAGCGCCCCATATTCAGGTACCTTCAAAACGCCCCATAAACCGGTACCTTTGAAATTCCCCATTGATGGGTACCTTTGACCCCATATCCACATACCTGAAGACCCATAGAAGGGTTCCAGTCACCCATAAATGGCTACTTATTCCCCCACAAAAGGGGACCTTCCGCCCCATAGAGAGATACCATACCCCGCTGAAACCCGCATGGCTGCTGGGTTTCAGATCCCTAAATGTATTAAATTCTTAAAGTGTTAGTTAAATAAATACACAACGGGTGGCGACATTCAAACAAGGGCGTCCAAAGAAACAATCCAAAAAAAGAATTGCCTCAATCGCGGTACATAGGTACCATCAGAAATCTACATTCCGCCAGGCCCCGGCATGGGAACATCTCCACCACCTCCAGAGCACCAGATCAGTCTGTTCATGAAAAAGGAATCCCCGGATCCTTTTCGGAAAGCGGTTCAGATCGTTCACAGTATGCCGCTCGGCGACCTTACCGCTGTGCAGCGAAAGATGTCGAACAACTGGCTCAAAAAGGCAAACTCGACTGAACCCGATGCCGATGGATACTGGTCCATTCGCATCGATGAGATGAGCAATGACATCGGCTTCAATTCAAAGAATCGGAAATACCTCAAGGACGCTGCGCGAGCCCTGCAGCGAATTGTTTTTGCCTGGGACGTAGTAGCTCCAGAAGCGAAAAGGGCAAAGTGGATCTCCTCAGTGCTGTACCCCGACGTGGAGATCACCGCTGATACCATCCGCTTTCGCTTGAGTGAACCACTGAAGCTGTACGTTCGTAATCCAGATGTCTATGCGTTGATTGACGAAACGGTGGTTCGAAAGTACAGGCGCCTGGCGTCTATCGGTATCTATGAACACTGCGTCCGATTTGAAAAAGTTGGAACAACTACGACGGTGCCGTGGCAGAAGTTTCGCGACATCGTCTTGGGCGAATCGGCTACTCGCAAAACCTACGAGCAATACAAGGTGTTCAAGGCAAAGATCCTGAATCCCTCAATAGCCGAGATCAACGCCGAGGGAGCTATCAATATCGTCCTCAGGGAGACAAAGGCAGGAAAGTCTGTCGAAGGTGTCTTCTTCAAGGTAGCAAAGGGACGCCAGTACGCAGACGCTGCGGGTCTCGATGAGAATGAGACATCCCTGGTCGCACAGATGGTGAAACTTGGCGTCCTGTCCTCAGAGGCAAAGCGACTATTGAAGGAATATTCGCCCAAAGTGATCCAGGCAACGCTCGCATATACCAACGAGCGGAAGACCAGTAAAAAGTCGGAAAAGCTTGAAAACCCCCCCGCGTATTTCAGAATGGCGCTGCAGCGGAAATGGGCGATAAACGGCGAAGCTGTGGAGGATGTAGAGCCGAAGGGCGCGGAACCACCACCGTCCTCAGGAAAGCCGAACTTGAGTGCTCTCTATCGCACCAACCAAATTGCGAAGGCCGAAGCCTACTTCAAGGTGCTCGACGCGGATGATCAACAGGACCTCATCGCCAAGTACAACGAGCAACAAATTACTCCGGCACTCCGCCTAAAAACCAAAGCAACAAAGCCCTCTGAGGCCGCATTTTTTCAATGGCTAATGAAGGATTTGTGGGGCGAGCCAAATGCGGAAGACCTGCTTGAGTATGCGCAGACCCTTCTAAGCAAGATTTAGAAGGTTTCCCCCGCCTTCCACGGCTGGACTGCGATGATGGCTTCATGCCTTCCGATGCCCCTGAGTTACGCCGCCACCTGGCCAGCCTCACTCAGAATTGATCGCGAGTTCCACCCCAACTATGCCAACATCAGCCGACATCATGCTGTTCTGCGGCGACCCGCACGGGAAGTTCGACCACATCCTGCAGGCCGCCGGCGATTTGAGAGCGTCAGCTGTCATATTGCTTGGCGATATGGAGTCCGGGCAGCCGCTGCACGAAGCGATGGCGTCGATTGATGACAAGCTGTGGTTCATCCACGGCAATCACGATACGGACAGCGAACTTAACTGGAACAACCTCTGGGGCGGCAAGCTGGCAGATAGGAACGTCGATGGGCGGGTTGTAACCTTGCCCAACGGTATCCGGATCGCCGGGTTGGGAGGGGTCTTCCGCGAAAGCGTCTGGTATCCCAGCCTGCCGACACCGCCAAATTTCCGCAACCGCAAAGAGCATGTTCGGGCAACGCCATGGCAGGACCGATGGCAGGGGAGCGTGCCGTGCAAGCACTGGTCCACCATTTATCCGGACGAGCTGGATCGTTTGTCAGGAATGCCGGCAGACATCCTCATTACCCATGAAGCGCCTGGATATCACAACAACGGCTTTGAGCTCCTGGACAGCCTGGCGCAGAGCATGGGCGTCAAAGTGGCCGTTCACGGGCACCATCACGATAACCTGGACAGCTCCGATCGGTGGGACCGGCAGGGCTTCAAGAGTTTTGGCGTCGGCTTGCGAGGCATCACAGCCATCGACGCAAGCGGAATCTCCAAGGTGATAGTCCCGGGCGAACTGGACGCGCAGCGGGACTTCCGGCAAAAGTATCTGGATGTGTTCAAGGATGTCGCGCCTTGAACCCGGTTGACCTTGCTTTACGTCGGTACAGCGGCATTCGTGGCCAATGCAGCCTTCCAGTCATTCTTTGGTGAGAACGCCTGCCAGTGATCAATCTCCGCGACCAGATCGCCTCCAGAGTCAGGCCAGTACTCGGCTGCCATGCAACTCGAATAGACCGACAGAATCTCCTGGAACTTCTTGGCGCCATTGTTCATGAAGCTCTCGCCGGCGGTGATGACATGGATCGAATGCGGCTCATCACTTTCAGCAGCAATGAATTCGAACGGCTTTGCGCTAGCTGAACCCTCATAAAGGGAGCGCCCGAAGGTATACATGAACGCCTGGAAGTCGTAGCCCATGTCGTTCGCATCGCGCAAGAACGCTGAGCTAGTGGCGTGCCGGGTGGTCTTCAAATCGAAGCTGATCTCCGGGTGGTACAGATCGAACCGAACCTTGAGCATCAGTCCGGTCGTCGGCTCCTGGAAATAGATGCTCACCTCCGCCTGCCCCTCGGCGAGAAAATCACCAAAGAAGCGACCCCGAACACGGCGATACTTGATTTTTTCAGCAAGGAGAAGGCCCTTGCGAAATGTGGGTTCGTCAATTACCAGACGTGCCGGATTCGCAGCCTCAAAGGCCTTGTAATCCTTGTTGCGAGCATCCGCCAGTCCAGGAAAGACAGCAATCTCGTTGCCCACCTGTTGAGGCTCCAGCACGAGCGCATGAACGAGGCTTCCGAAATCTTTCGCTTTGCTTGATGAATGCAAATTCAGAAGGCTGGCCTGGAAATGCGCCGGCGAAATCAGAAGTGGCTTGAGCATGCTGCAGCTCAGAACCTCGCGGTCCGCATGGTACGCATGAGAGGTCATGTCGGCGTACATGCGGCTGAAGGGGGTAGCTCCTGCCGTCACGTTGAGACTCAGCTCGTCTGTCGTGCCAAACAGTGCCGCGGATGAAGTGAGGTCGAATACTTTGTTCATGTCTTGGTTGCTCCATTGATGGGCTTGATCTATGAAACCACGGACGCACCATCTGTCAAGACGCTCGATGGGTGTGAAAGGCCTCAAATATCGGAACAAAGCGGAAAATTCGTGCGTTGAGCGGGGTTGACGGTGCCGCTTCGCGTGATAGCTTTAACGTAAGGACAGCCGCTACTTTAAGAATCAAGAAAATGACCCCAGAAAAATTGACTAACTCCGCTGAAATCGACTTCAATCCTGAGCTTTTGCCTGAGACGTGGAGGGCTGCGCTCCAGACTGCCATCAAGTGCACCGATGAGGCTGCGATCTGGAAAATCATGAATGCCCAGCAACTCAACGCGGAAGCGCATGAGGAATTGGTCAACAGCATCAGCCGGCTGCACTACAGGCACAGGAACATCGATGTGTATTGCGAATTGTTCATGATGCCCGTTATCGTTCCCTCGGAGTGCGAACTCATCAACGAACCTCTCGTCTGGAAATCGGCGCGGGACACTATCAAGTCGGCCCTGAACAACTGGTTCGGGAAAAAGACCCGGATCGTCATCTTCGAGGGAGTCCTGCCGATGGACTGGATAACCACCTGGCGCCCTCGAGTGATTCGGCAACACCTCCAGAGGCTGGTTCCGGAGTCATCGAGGCAGGCGACTGAGTTCCCCGCAACGACCATTGAGCTGCCAGAACGGGCCCCTCGCCTCGGGTTCGTCCTTATCGCCTGCCAAAAGCAAGGGGAGTGGCCGGAGATACCGGAACTGAATTCATTGATGGACAAGCGTCTCAAGGACGTTGTCCGTTCATCTTTGTACTTAGCAGCCTCGCCGGCCGAGGCAATGGCTCCCTACGCTCCGCACGGTGGCTCGCGAGACTTTGAGGGCGAGCCGTTAGTCCTGGCCCCTGAACGGGTCCAGTTCGCTATTACGGATGGCATCGTCCTTTGGCTGATGAAACTCCACGCAATGTTCCCGATTCTCGGATGGACCGTCTCGCAATCCATCGCCGCGTCGGACGTGGTGAAGTTCACCCTCCACTTGGCTGACTCCGCTGTTCGGCTTACCCAGTTCACGGTTCGGATGCACCAGATTGGCATGCAGGGGTTGAACGACATCACCATTGGCCTGGCAGGAATTGCTCCAAACATGGAAACGCCAGCTGACATGAGCAAAGACCAGTACCTCGCCATGCAAACACCCTCAGCGGTTGCTTGACAACGACCCCTTTCATGTTGAGATAGTCCCAACTATTCGCAACGCGCGCTCTTGGCGCACTTTTCCTGGAGAGTCAAATGGACATGAAATCACTAAGCATTGGCCCGTTCAACGAGGGGTTCATTCGCGTGGCTACGACCAGCGATCCCGCCTCCACCGAAACGAAGTTCACGGGCGAGATCGAAATACTGGCGCGCCACCATACTCGCCTTCCTAGTGAAATCGACGGCGAGCGCATGCGCCTGGCCAGTCACCCCGCAGGCAAGATGTTGCTTGAACGCGAGGCTGCGAACAAGGCCGCAGGGAAGTTGGTGGAGGTGCCGATTCGGATGTTTTTCAACAAAACAGCCAACGCATTGACTGTGAAGTATCAGGCCTTCGACGCGGAAGGTCGGCCGGTCTGCGTCGGTGACGGCTGCAATGCAAGGCGCACCTCATTTATCGAAGGCAATCAGCCGGTAACTGTGGACGCACCATGCGCCGGATCGGAGGATTGCGAATTTTCTCAGTCCGGGGTTGTTTCTTGCAGGCGCCAAGTCAAGATGCCGGTCCAGATCAAAGGGCAGGCGAACGCGCTCAGCGTCTTCGAGGTTCGGACATCTTCGTTCAATGCCTACAAGACGCTCCGTGCCCAGCTGGAGCTCATTGAAAGCCGTTTCGGTGGACTCCGTCATGTGCCCATCAAACTCTCGCTCTGGCAAGCCAGCAACGAGGCAAGTTCGTTCGAGCCATTCGATGTGTTCAAGCTCTCCCTGGATGGGGGCTCGGAAGTCGAAGTGATGCGACAGGCAAAGAAGGACCGCGACGAAGAAAAGGAATGCGGCCTCGTTTCCGATCAAGACGCAATTTTCGAGAAACTCCAAAGCGGCGATGCCGACAGTAAACTTTCGCTGGCATTCGACGACTTCAACGAAATTTCCGATTTTTACGCCCCCGTTGCCATCCCGAAGACGGAGCGGCGAAAGGCGAGCCAGTCGGCTTCCTCGTCGCTGACTAAGAGGCACGCACGCAGTTCTGCGCCCCACCTGGCCGCCGATCTGATCTCGTCTTCCCTTGCGCAGGCCGGGCTCTCACCGGCAGCGGAACAATCATCACCTACTCAATAGACTATGAGCGACCCAAACATCACGCGGCTCGTTGTGGGCCCGGCAATGACTCTCGCAATGGGCGTCCCAGTCGGCCAGGCGGTCACGCAAACCGACCTGTCAAAGACCCTTCGCTGGAAGGACGGCCGATGGCAAAACTCAGCAAGCATTTTGAAGAAGGCTCGCCAGTTCACCTTTTTGCCTGCGGATGTTCTGGAAATATCGGCGACTAAGCGCGCGAGTACCTTGCGGCACATGCGCGCATACGCTCTTCCAATAGCGGCGGTAGTCATCGGCGTGGCGACAGCGCTGGGCTTCGTCTTGCAGCAGCGCGATAGTTCTGAGGATATACCGGTAGCGACTTCCATCGCGCCTGCAGAGACGCCCGTGATGGTCAAGTCTGTGGATGAGCCTTATCCCTTGCCAGGCGCCTCGCCATCGGCTCCTCTTCAGGGTAGTAACCAGTTGGAAGGCGAAAATAGCGAGCGCGAGCCTGCGCCAGCCGTGCCAATTGCAAAGGGCCCGGCGCCGGTACCGCCCGCTCCGCTGCCCACCGTGAATTCAGCCAAGGCGCCCGCATTACCCGCCGTCGCTCCGATTCCGAAAACGGCACCAGTCGTCACGCCCCAAAGGCAGACCACTGCCGTCGTGCAAAAGGAGGACGCCAAGGACGAGAAGGCCCGCCCTGCGGTGATCTTGGACGCGGATGTTCCATTCGCGAAGGCAAAGCAGCCCGAGGCGGGAACGCAGCAAAAAGCCACCGCACCACCACCGGCCGTAGGGCAGCTTCCAAAGCCGCAGTCTTCCACAAGCGGGCCAAGTAACGGAAGCAGCGGCCTTGTCGCGTTGACTCAGGACGGCAAGTTCGCCCTTTTTACGAATGTGAAGACCCGGCTGCCTGAAAAGTTTGCCGTGGGTGACAGGCTCCCCACAGGCGAAGTTGTGAAGGCGATCGACAGAGTCAATGGCAAGGTCCAAACGGACGCAAAAGAATACAGGCTGGAATGAACATGACCGACGAAACCATAATCATCGATCCCGTTGGAATGAATATCATCAACCGACTTGCACCCGGGAGCAAGTTCATCGGGCAACTGGAAAGCGAAGGCGGGCTTCTCATCGAGGGAACGATTGTCGGCAACGTGCTGGTAAGTGGCGGGCCGCTGGTTCTCATGGAGCATGGAAGCATCACAGGTGATGTGACGTGCGAAGACGATGCGTACCTGTTCGGCAAGATCCATCCGGCCGAGGGCAAGGACCACAGCGAACTGATCGCGGGTGGCGCTGTTTTCATGGCGCAAACATTGGAGGCTCGCGCGAACATCACCGCCGGCGCTATCAAAACCTATGACGGCGCTCAGGTCGACGGGCGCATCCGCACGGTCCGCCGCGCCAAAGCAAAGCTCCCGGACGCAGGTTGACGCGCATGAAGAGTGTTGTGGTCAGCCATCGGTGGATTGCCCAGGTCCTGAAGCAACGCGGAATCCCTGTACCGGACTTGAAGGAATTGGAGGGCGCGGTTGCGCAGTGCACCGAGGAAATCCGCGCGCGGCTTCTAAACGTCGTAACTCTTATCGAACGAGGGACAGAAGAGGCAGGTGACATCGAATGGGTACGAGTGGCCCTCAAGGCGCCGGGACAGAAGGCTCGTAAAGTTTCGCCTGATCTTGAGCAGACGCCTCTCGTGGTGAGTGCGGCGCCGGTTCCGTCCCATGCAACCGAGCCACGGCCTGACCGTCCCCAGTTTCTGGAAAACGGCCAGCTGGACGACGCTGGAAGCGGCACCGCGGTGCCGGCGAAGCGTGTAAAGCACCACATCTACGCATCAAAAGCCGCGTTGACCATCGAGCTCGACACGTTGAGACAACAGCCCGGCGAAGAGGATGTGGTGCGTACAGTTCTTATTGAAGCGGCGGTGGCCACCGCTGGTCGCGGGTATGACTGGGAGCGGAAGATCCCGTTTCAACTCATGCGCCGTGAGCTGCCGATGGTAGCGGGCGCTCTCCTTGGGCTTCTCGACCGACCCTTGGCTATTGAAAATCATGGGCCTGAGCGGAATAAATCGATTTGGATTGAGCAACAAGGCAGCAAGTACTTTGTGAAGATCTCTCAGGGGGCCCGCACGATTGCCCTTCCAGTCGATTGCTCGGACGCGTATGCCTGGAATGCCATCGTGCTCCAGGCGCTTCAGCACAATGCTCCCTCACTGTCAGGCAGCCTGCAGCTGCGCCTGATTCACCGTGTAGCCGAAATGATGAACCACACCCCCACCAAATGAAGAAAATCCAACTAGCTGAGCTGGCGCGGCGGTTCCAAGGCCCAGTGCTCGCTGCCGCTGCCGGGGCCGCGATTGGTTACCTCTCCTGGGGGGAGGGGAGAACGCCCATTCTCGCGGCCCTGCTTCCCGTGGCTGTTGGCATTTCCGGTTCAAGGGCCCGAGCGTTCGCGCTCTCGATGGGATATGTGCTTGGAACTATGCGAGGACTGCCGGCGTTCGCCGCCGCATGGTTCGACAACAGTCTGATCATCGGATCGATGCTGTGGCTTCTGGTGGGACTGATCGCGGGCGCCGCATGGTCGCTTGCCTGGACCGCTGCAGAGGTGCCTTGGAGAAAGGCGCTTGCCGTCGCAGTAGCGTGGGTTGTGACTCTGCTTCCGCCGGTGGCGGCGTCATCGCCTGGGCATGCTGTTGTCGCTTGGGGGTACATCACACCCGGATGGGGGTGGATTGGCGTTGCGCTTAGCGTCCTTGTCCCTGCGGCCGTCATGGCGGTGGTCACGGCGAAGAGGTGGTCAATGGCCTACGTACGTGGCGCGGCCGTGGGGCTGGCCGGCGTCCTAGCTGTTGTGTCGCATTTCCACGATGAGATTGAAAACCGGTACGTCAATGACATGGTGGCCGTGAGCACCCGCTGGGGCGCGGCCTCAGATCCATTCGAGATGCTCGATAGGGTAGAGCGGATGGGGAAAACGACACGGGCGCTGTCGGAAGAGAACGTCGCGTCAGTCGTCGTATTCCCGGAAAGTATCGTGCAGACCTATCACCCAACGCTCTATCCCATTCTCAAGGAAATCATCCTCGACGATGCGGCAAGGGCCGGCCAGACGGTGGTTATTGGGGCGGATTTGCCGACCGCTGACGGCAATTTCCAGACTGCAGCACTGGCCTTCTACCCTGATGGGAGCAGCGTGACCGCCTTGACGCGCCAACCGGTCCCGATAGCGCTGTGGAAACCGTGGGATTCGACGGGTAGCTTCCTTACGAACTGGCGGAGCAGCAACATCCTGCCCTTTCGCAGCGGCATCAAGGCGCGAGTGATATTTTGCTTTGAGGAGTACATGCCGATTCTGAGCCTCCTAAATGAGGCCCTTGACGATCATCAGATGGTGATCGTGCTGGCCAATACTTGGGCGTCCAGCAGCGCTGAAACGGCGGCCATCCAGTCCCGACACAGCGAGGGCATGGCTGTCTTGTTCGGGAAGCGACTCATCAAGGCAGAAAATAGGCCGAAAGTCGCCAAGGGGGAGCCTGAGAGGCGGTAGAGTTGTGGCTGTAAAAAGGCTAGTTCAATTCGCGAACCCGAAACAATGTGAGTGAGATCTTTGCAGGCGTCACGGTCAGCGGCGAGACGCGACTGATCGGCGAGGTGGCTCAAGGCGCTGCCTGTGGGTGCTTTTGTCGGGTTTGCGGCAGTCCTTTGGTGGCCAAGCAGGGGGAAGTACTCACGTGGCACTTTGCGCACGTTGCCAGACAGGAAAATCCCGAGTGCTATGCCGGCGCGCTAAATTTGATCCGCAGGCTCGCCATTGAGGACATTCTTGGCAAGGCGGTTCTGAAACTGCCTGAATGCCACGTCACGATTCGTCGCCCAAGCAGGCTGGGGCATTCTGATGCAAAGCTGGCCTGGCAGCCTGAATTCGAGCGATGGGTGGACTTCGCGATGGATGCACCGAAGGGGGCCACCGTTGCACGCATTCACCTGGTGGACGGGGAAATAGCTGAGCTTTCCGTAGAAGCCACTGAATCGCCGATTTCCGCGTTGCCGGTCGCGGTGGGCGACGCGGGAATGATCGTTTGCCGGTTCCCGATTCCAGCTCCCAAGCACCTTCGGACGTTCGAAGCGGCGATGGCGCAAATTCGCGCAACGGCTGCCTGGCAATGGATCCGCGTGCCGGCAGGCGCAGCACAGGTGAAGCGCGCAATTGAGCAACTTGATGCCCAAGATCGCCTTGAGGCGGCCAGGATCGACAAGCTAGCTCATCAGAGGGCGATCGAGGCGGGCAGCCGGTGGGCGGGCATAGCTAGGCGAAACCGTGCTGGAGAGGCTTTCCTGCGGCCTCGTCCAGCGTTCGGCCCCCCTCCCACGGGGGCGGGGCAGAGGATGCTCTGCCCGGCCGTTCGCCGGGTTGCACGCTGACGTTCTACAGGCTCCCCGATTCAAAGTTGTGGGTACGCTACATGCGCTCTGATCGAAGGTATGTGGTCATCCCGTTTCCGGGTTACCAGTGGAACGGTTGGGAAAACGACCTTCCGCCGGCAGTGGGACGATACGACCCGGAGCTCAAGGCTTTCGTTTTGGATGACGTGTTCCGTGGCATGGAAGCTTTGGCCGCGCTTTCATCGACCGTGAAGTCTGGCCGAAGCTTGGCGGAGTTCACTTCAGACCCCTTTGAGAACTGAGGTGGGCTTTCAGGACTGGCGCGACTCGCGGGCAAGCCACTTTCTGACTGGTCGAGATCTGTTGCAGCGCGGCAGATCGGCTGCTAATATGCCATTGCCTCCTCACTTTGAGGACTCGCGTGCGCAATGCACGCCGCATTTCAACCCATACGGGGATTCACATCCCCTTGGGATTCGTGGGTCCCCGTTTTTCTTTTCAGAAAGACAAACCCATGACAGAAGTACTGGAACGGCCAATCGGCCAGGAATCGCCCGTCGTTCACGAGCAGGGCGAGGATGTAAACATCGCTGTTGGCGAACTCGTCTCCGGGTTCAACTACCGTCGCCGCCTCAACGCAGCGAAGGAAGCCTCGTTCGATGAGGACATCAAACGCAACGGACAACTCCAGGGCCTGATCTTCAGGAAGCTTGAGACCGGGGGCCTTCAGATCCTTGCCGGCCACCGCCGTGCAATGTCGATCAGCCGCGTGTTTGGTCCGGAGTACCGGGTTTTTGGCAAGGCCAAGACGTACTCCAACGCCGAAGCCATCGCGGTGATGGTGAGCGAGAACTACAACCGCGAAGACCCTACCGCCATCGAAGACGCCGAAGCGGCTACCCGCCTCCTCGGTGAAATGAATGGCGACAAGGACGAGACCGCTCGCCGACTCGGTTGGAAACGGCCGCTGCTCGACCGCCGACTGGCGATCATGAATGCGACTGACAGCGTGCGTGACGCCTTCATTGAAGAGAAGTTGCACCTTGGCCACGTCGAGATACTTGCCGCCATGCCTCGTGAGGCGCAGGAAAAGGTTCTCGTGAAGTTGCTGGCTGCGCCAGTGATGCCCACCGTGGAACAGCTGAAGGCCATGGCCGAACAGGTCCTGCTCGGGCTCGAGGCCGCGATTTTCGACAAGGCCGACTGCAATGGCTGCAAGTTCAATACTGGCAACCAGCAGGCCCTGTTCGACACATCGTTTTCAGGTACCCGCTGCACAAACGGTGCTTGCTACGGTGAGAAGACCGAGAAGGAACTCGAAACGCGCCGCATGGCGTTGACCGAGACCTACCAGGTCGTGCGGATTGTCCGCCCAGGGGATAACTTGACGGTCAATCCCTTGCGCGCCGAAGGCAAGCTTGGCGTGGGTGCTGAACAGGCGCTCGCGTGTCGCACCTGTGCTGACTTTGGTGCCTGCATTTCAGGGGTACCGGACAAGCTGGGTATGAGCTTCAAGGATGTCTGCTTCAACAAGACGTGCCTTGACACCAAGGTCGGCATCCGTGCCGCGGCAGAGGAGGCCGCGCGGGAAGCTGCAGCTGCTTCGATCGAGAGCGCCGCAAGCGCTGCAATTGACGCAAGCGCCAAGACGGATCGCGCGCCGGGAAGCGCTGGTGAAGGCCAGGGTTCCAACGAGGATCGGAAGCAATCGCAGAAGACCAAAACGTCCACCGTGAAGGTCGCTGCTTCTTCTGAGCCGCGGAACGCAGTGAAGGAATTTCGCGAGAAGATCTGGCGCGGCGTATTTCATCGTGGAGCGTTGAAGTTGTCGGTGGAGAAAAGCCGAGCCTTGTTGCTCGCGCTGTGTCTCTACCGTCCGTCCACCCTCGACTCGCACGCAGCAGTGGAGGCGATTGAACGCGAAACGGGAATGGGAAGCGTTGGGAAACTTGATGCTTTCCAACTTACCAGCGAGATCCTGGCCATGGACGTTAAGGCCCTTGGCAGTGCGTTGTTTCAGATTCCAGCGGCGGTCACAACCAGCCTGGAGATCACGGCGGTTGTCGGATTTCTGAAGGCCTTGGGGATTCAGATCGAGAGCCACTGGAAGATCAACGCAGCGTTTTTTGATCTGCTGACCAAGACCGAAATCGACGCCGTGTGCATCGAACTCGGGATGGACAAGGCGGTCGGCAAGGAATATGCAAAGCTGAAGAACGGCGGCAAGGCCGACTTCATCAAGGCCATCATGGCGATTGAAGGTTTCGAGTATGTAGGGAAAATTCCGGCGTTCATGCGCTGGTAACTGCCCTCGCTTCGTACCAATCACACAAACCTTCGCGGGTGTTCTGCCCGGAGGGGTAGTTCATCCGCAATTCTTTTCTTAGGATATGCAATGAATCTTTTTCAACAATTGGCCCCTCTGGTTTCGAGCGGGATCGTGATGCGGATGACAGTTCGCATGCATGGCGACAAGCTGCAGCTGGACATCATCCCCGAGGTCGAGGCAGGCAAAACTGGCATTTCCGTGCCGGCGCAGGCCTTGATCGGGACTGCAGAGGAACTTGACGCGGGCGTGCCAGGCTTTCTTGCAGCCTACGCACAGTCTGCGGCGGACCTCAATGAGCAGATCGCTGTTGCAAATGCCGTTATGGGCAAGGCGCAGGACGCTGCCAAGGAAGTGGTGAAAGCTGCAGCATCCAAGGTCAAGCCTTCGAGCTCAGCCGGTGCCAAGCCAGCTGGCGGCACAAGCGAAGTCAAAGCCGACCGCGCTGCGGCCGGCTTCCTGGACATGGAGGAGGACGAGTCACCAGTCGACGGGGAGGAAGTAAGGGCCCCTTCAGCTGATGAGACAAGTAGCGTCGTCGCGCCTGACCTTCCGGTCAGTGCGACCGGCGAGAACCCGAACCTCTTCCTGTTGTGAGGCGAACATGCAAGTACTGAAAATTGTTCGCAAGTTCAACTACAACGGGATTGCCTTGGTGGACCCGAACCCCGCGCTGAGCATTGATGCTGTGCGCGAGTTCTACGCCACCCAGTATCCGGAGCTCAACAATGCGGTCATCGAAGGACCTGCTACCAAAGGCCAGGAAGCGACCTACAAGTTTCTTCGTGCCGTCGGCGACAAGGGCTCCAACAACCAAGGCGCAACCCTGCGTGGCCAGGTTCGCGATCTCGCCGCCGGCAAGGGCAGCCCGGCCGTGAAAGCAATTGAGCCAGTGTTGACTGGCTCGTGCGGAGTGATTTACGCCGCGTGCATCAGCGTTGTCACTTCGAAGCAAGTCGGCCGCCCAATCAAGATGCCCTCACAGGCGTTCGGAATCTGGGGCTGATCGTCGGGGTTTGAACCCAGGCTGGATTTTTTTGAAACGAGAAACCACTTGGTCCCATTCATGGGGCCAGGTGGTTTTTTTTTGCCTTGGCATTGCTGCTGGCTTCGATCGTTTGCAACTGCAATAGATCTTTAGTAAAGTCATTTCGTCTTCGCATCATTGCGAGTCCGCGTGCATGCCTTGAGCCTGTTTCGCATTACTTTTACCCACTGGGAATCCACACACCCAGCGGGTCCGTGGGTTTCCGCTTTCAATTGGAAAACCCATGAAATCATCAATCCAAGATCTTGCTACTCGCGCTCAGCTGGCGCGCTCGACTGTGCCGTTTGAAAAGCGCACATTCCTGAAGTTCACTGCGCCCGGCCTGAATGGCCAGGATGTGACTTTGGTCTTCGAGGCAAGCAGCTACCGATGCGGTGCTCCGCTGCACCTCCAGCTTTGGTCGAATGACCCGGAGGAACCTTGCTTCTGGTCGCCGTATGTGACGCTCACGAAAAGCGCGGAGCCCAGCGATTGCCAGGATGGTGAGATTGTCGTTAAAACGAGCGACGAAAACGCCCATTTGCGTGATGCCCTCCTGACTCGCGGATTCTTTGAAGACACCGGCAGGCGCCTCCGTTCCGGATACAGCGTCCTGGAAATTTGGGCCATGACCGACCTGTTCACGGCCGCACTTGAAGAAGTGCTCGGTGGGCAGAAGTCTGTGAAGAAAGCGAAAGAGAAAGCGGGTGCTTTGACTTGACCTGAGACGTCGATTCTTCACCCGCAAATCAACAAACGGAGGGGCCGAACACACATTGTGTGCCGGCCCCTTTTTCACTATGGAAATCTGAAAATGACTGATCAATTTAGCTTTAACCTCGCTTTCGAACCGCAGGGCAACTACACCCTCAGGCTCGCAAGTGGCGCCACAGAGGCGTATCCGACCTTGGGTGACATGATGGTCGGACTCAACCGGACGCGTCGAGATCCCGAGGAAAGGATCCGGGGTTTCACTGGCAGCACGAAAGCAACCCTGAAAACGGGTGAATGCTGTGAAATTGTCCAGGCCCACAATCACCTTGGGATTCGTTTGCCATCCGAGGACGGGAATTGCCAGGCCTTGATTGACGCGTACCTCGATGAAGTTGAGCCATACGGGAAGGACACGAATGGCCGCATCAAGCATCCGTGGGAAATGACGCAGGGCGAGTGGGCCGCGTTGACCTCGTTCGGGAGTGTCCTCTATGGGGTCATTCCGTGGCTATCACCCACCCAGAGGGCTCAGACCTGCGTGACAGCTGGAGCAGAGCGGTGTGGACCACTTGACTACGGACTCGACCTTTTCAGGCGGCGGATGGGCTACGGGCACAACGGCCCGACCTACGACGGCGAAAATACCAACTCGCGCCACGAGGTACACGTTGGGTACGCATTGGCGGCCGGCAAACCAGTTCCGCAGGCAGTGATCGACGAGTACCTGGACCAGGGAGAAGAGGTTCAGTATCGGGATCCGTGGTTCGAGGCACTGTTGGCGAAGCCTTTCCTGCGCGGAAGGGTAAGCCGAGATCGACTTGCGCAGTTGGTCACATTGTTGGACTGGCGCGGCGATGGACTTGCAAACCTTACCGAGGAAGTGGCCAGTCATGCAATTGAGCAGATCGCAAGACTTCCGGCATCTGCAGGACCCATTGAGGTCGACAACGAGCTCTACCTTGCCGGGATCCTTAAGGTACGCACCTTGAACGATTCGTTGAGCGCGAGCGACATTGGCACGCCTCACAACGAGTTCGCAGCGACCGTCCGGGACCTTCTTGTGGCGGAGCACCGAAAGGCTGGACACCTCCGAGTGCAGAAGAGCCTGGACGAAGGGCAGATGACATTTCGCGAGGCTGCTTTTGCTCGGCTGCTGGCAGAATCCACTGAGCGAACGACAACCTACTGCCACGCCAACCGGCTGGCAAAGGCGATTGAGGCAGGGGACATCGGTTTCCTGCTGGCCACACTGGACGGAAATGGGAACGATGTAAGCAAAAAGGCTATCGAAGCCTACTTTCAAACGAAGTTGCGCAATGTGAAGGCCGCCGAGCGGCGCAAGGCGATATTCGCGCTTGCGGGGCACGTCACCGAGCAGCAGATTGCTGCTGCCGAGGCCGAGCTGAAGGTCCGCCAGGAGGCAAGTCATGCGGCGAGGGAGGTCATTGCGGAGGCAAAGCGCAAAAAGAACGCGGATGAACATGCAAAATGGAAGGCCTCATCAACGAAATACAAGTTTGAGGGCCAGATCATGACGGGCGCAGAGTTCGTGGAGCTGATTGTCAGCCGGGGGTTCTTGCAGTTGCGGACCCGGAAGGTTGGGGCGGTAACTCACCACTATCTCGGCAACACGGCGACCTCGGAAAGCTACCGGTTGCGTGTGAATGACGGGACCCTCGACTATGCGAAATTGGTACTTGATCGCCAGACCGAGACCATCTAACTGCTGCGGTAGCAGCACCAAAAACACCCAAGGCTCGCGAGCCCTGGGTGTTTTTTTTTGCCTGCCTCGATGCTCCGTTTGGAGGTCGAGCGCGCACGCATTTAAGAAGTGGTCGCTACAGCTCTTGCCTGATTCGATTTGCAGGTGTGCGCCGCCCAGATGCCGGCAAAAATATAGAAAGGAAAGAAATGAACGATTCCAGATATTGGCTTGTAGCCCTGCTGTGTGTGTTTCTCTTGAAGTACTGTTCCTGAGCATCCCCCGAGGGGCGTCCGTGGCGCCTCTCGTGGGTTTCACCCTGCCGGTCAGGTGCCCAGCCTCCACGTGGCCTCGGGCGCGCCCCCGCTCCTTTGGGCCCCGATGGCGCATAGACCACCATCATTTGCGAATACGTTCACTCCGGGGCACAATTCAATCGTCATTGGCTCCTAGCCAGTTTCGCCGGACTAGTTTCGGCCCTCAACATCAATCCACCGGGATCTTCATCCCGGTCGGGCTGAGGCTCTCGGTTTTCTTCTTATAGGAATCCCGAAAATGAGTCTCAAACAACAAGCTGAAATCTGGCTGCGTACCGTCGTTTCGAAACATCTTGGCAGCAACATCCGCCGTTACAAGTGGAGTTCGTATTTGGGCGAGGTCAGCCACAACTCCCTCGGCGGCATCTCGTTCCTTCCACCCTGCGAAGGCAAGGTTGCGGAAGTCAGTGACGAGTTCACCCTCGTGAAAACCGCCGCAAGCTGCTTCTGCGTCGTGTCGAACGCGTTGCTGGGTCAGCCGGTCGCTGAAGGCGACAAGATCGGCCTGACGTTCTACAAGCCCAAGCGCTTCGACGGGACCAAGGCCGACGGCTCGGATGATCCTTCCGAGGGCGGGGTCCGAACCGTCATGCTCACCGGTGCGGCCAGCCTGTTTCCCGTCAAATGGGAGGGCCGGTACCTGGGAATCAACGACCGTTTTGCTGACGCCTACACCGAGATCCGCAATCCCTACCTGCGTGACTTGATAACCCAGCTTGAACGCATGCCAGTTTCCAACGGGCTGCGTGCAGTCGTGAACGTGCTGATTGACGCCAACGCAACGGGTTTGACCTTCAACGATCCGTCGGAAAGCGAAAGTGCATCAAGTCCCCCGGCAATCCGGATGTCTGTGAGCACTGAAAAGCACAAGGGCCAGGTCGAGATTTCGTATGACCGGGCAATGGACGTCTATGCAGTCAGGCTCACCCCCGACAGTGGCTCCGGTCCCCTGGTGCTCGACAACGTTTACTTCAACCAGCTGGGCGAGGTGCTCATCGACGGCATTGATGACGGCCGCTGGATGCTCGCGGCGGTCGCGATGATCAAGCCGGCGCCGAAAAAGCGGAAGCTGGTCCAGCCAGCAGAAGCCTGACCGGTCTATTTGCAAAGGCCGTGGCTCTACCCTGAAAAGGGGTAGAGCCACGGCCTGCTGCGACAACTGGACTTTCCCGCAAATTCCCTTCACGAGCCCTGCTCCTATAGGGCGCAGGGCCATCCTTCTGGAGTCGCCTTGTCATCTCGCTCAAACTATCACCTGCTCAGCAGGACACGCCAGGCATTCTTTGGCCACCTCCGCGCCACTGGTGTGTTGCCGATCCATCACCTTGTCCGGATCGTCCTGGACAAGGGCTATAGCGCACGAGTTCGCTCTGCTGCGCTTCGAAACTTGGTTGTCGCCGCTCCCGTTGAGGTCACCCTCGGGCAACCGTATGCCGTTCGCCGGCTTCTGGTTCGCAAGCACTACCAGGTCTGAAACGTCCATGTGACCGATCGGACGCTAAATTTACAGACCAAACCCACTAATCCACCTTCCTGACTGGGAGGTGGATTTTTTTTGGCCGTCAACTTTTGCACTTTGCCCCCAAACCGGCTAGATTTGGGGTGTTTGGCTTCATGCCTTTCGCGCGCCTGCTCACTGCAGAGTGCGCATCTCATTCACCCTCGGGAACTCATCCCGTTGGGCATGGGTTCCTGTTCATAAGGAACTCCATGAAAAATACTCTTTTGGAGCGCCCGCGGCTGAAGAGCCCGGGCAGATTTGTGCTCCCCCAGATCGCCTCGGATATTCCGGTGCGTCTGGGAAAAGAATCCGTCAAGCACCAGGTACTCGCCAAGTTCGCGCTTGCCGCCGAAGCAATCGGCATACCGCTGCCAGGCGGCGATTTCGTCTCGATCGAAGAGGTAGTCAACCAGCAATGGGGAAACTACTACAAAGCGACGATGGGGCAGGAATCAACCCACTACCTTGCGGGCAACCTCGAAATCATTGTCTCGAACAAGCGCCTCGAGGCGCGAATTGCGTCGAGTCCCAACCTCATCATCGTTCAGGCAAAGCCGGTCATTACGGCGCTGGAATCGAAAATGGCCGGCCTCGGCTGGTATGTCCTGGATGTACTTGGCCGGGCCGCTGGGCACGCGATGAACGTCTATGACTGCCGCATCCTTGGGTATCAGTCGCAGGTTTATCTCTTCGAAGCTGAGAGCGACGAGGAGTTTGTCAAGAACCTCTTCCATGAGGAGAATGGCAGCTACCCGAAGGCCGAAGACATTCCCCTGCTCATTGAGGCGTACCGGGATGACTATGCGTACTTCCCATCGGACGTGCTGCGGCAAGTCGATGGGCACAAGCACCTGCTTGGCTGGACAGATGGCAGCAGTACGGTTAGTCGCAGGGCTTTTGTAGTCAAGCACGCAGAAGCGGCGCTTGCTCGAATCGCCCTTGAGCCTGAATTGGCCAAATGCGTGCAGGCTGCAATTGCCCTGGACAAGTTGTTCACGAAGGATAAGGTCCGCGCGTTCAACTGGTCGGGAGAAGAGGTCGACCCGGAAGAGGGAGAAGACTTTGGCGACTACCCCGAACAGGTCGGGGCGGTCTGCATCGTCGCCTGGGAAGAGACCGACATGCTGCTTGAGATGATTGAGCACTCGGAGAGATGCGCCTATGAAAATGGGACAGCCTACGAGTACCAAGGCATGGCCTGGGTTCCTCTCGATGCGTCAAGCAAAGAAATCAAAAATCTGGCCCGCGAACTGCAGGCTTACTTAGGACGATGGAATGCGATGGCCATGCTGGTCTCGTGCTTCCCGTTCGCAGAGGAACAATGATATGAAAACAAGTGTTTTGGTAACTGGAAGTCAGTTTGAAATCACCGGGGCGATCCTGCTCTACCGACAGAACCTCGATTCGGTGTACGGAAGCCAATCGAACGCCTTTGCAACGATACATGCAGTCAGCACTGATCAGCAGCGGCCGCAAATCGAAGCAGGGCGCCCAATGACGGAAGAAGACTTTGCATCGCTCGTCGCTCAGCTTGCTCCGAAAAGCCGGCCGCAAGTTGAATGGCAGGATCACAGCGTGTTGGCCAAGGGCCTCGGACGCATGATCTGGTGGACGCCACCGATGAAGCGGGCCATGTTCTTTTCGGCATCAAGGCACAACACCAGGTCCTTCAAGGGTCAGGCGATGTGCCCAGTGCCGGGAATGGTGTGGCAGGCGACAGGCACCAGCCTGTACGTCTACGCGTTTGAAGGGGATGGCATGCCAACGCAGGAGACCCCTTTGTTTCAGGCGCCGCTTTTCAATGTTTGGGCAAGTGGGCAGGTCTGTCATGGCAATGCTGTGGCTCCGGTCGACGGGAAGAAGGGCGAAACCGGGGAGTGGGAGAAATTCCTGTTCGGCTCCCGGTTTACTCATCCGAACTTCACTGAAAAGGACCGATTGATCCTCGGGGAGGATCCGGCGATGTTCTGGAAAAAGATGGTCACCAAGCCTCTGAAGTCGTTTCCGGTGAAGAAGCTGGTGAAGATCGGCCTCAAGGTAGGGGATCTGCTGGCGCCGGATTTCACCGCACGGGCGTCCAAGATGACGGCGCAAGGGGAATTTTGATGGAGACGATGGACAAGGCCGTTCAGGCCGCCTTTCCAGTTGTTTCCGCGCCTCGCTTCTCAAGCCTTGAAGCAGCGGCAAAGCCAGGAGCGCGGCACATCGTGGCCAAGGATGGACTTTGGCGCGAGGTCACGCTTCCCTGGATTCGCAGCATTCACCTGGTTGCCGCGTGCGACGTGCCGCTGCCCTACGGGGCTCTGCATGCCGAGCTCGAGCTGCTTTGCGGCCCGATCCCTAAGGATCTGCGCCAGAAGTTTGTTCGTGACGCGACCGCCGCCAGTCCCTACGAGATGGCGGCGGCAATGATCTGGAACCAGTCCACCGGTGGCTGGCGATATGCGGTTCGCGAAAGCCTCTCAGCGGGGCACGCGTTCGTAAATTACAAGGAAGTCAGTTTGGAGGAAGGGGAATTTATGGTTCTTGACCTCCATAGCCATGGGCAATTTGACGCGCATTTTTCCGAACGGGATGATGCGGATGACGCAGGTTCAATGAAATTCAGTGGTGTGATCGGCAACCTGAACACGGGAACGCCGACGACAGTGATGCGTCTGAATCTGCTTGGAAAAACATGGGCGGCCACAATGGCCGCCAACGGAACACTGGAGGTTTTGGAATGATGAAACACAGTCTGCAATCAGCCCTGCTGACGAAGCCCGTGAAGATCCTTTTGGTCGGCGCGGGCGGAACGGGAAGCAGGATGCTGGAGAAGCTGGTGTGCCTGCACAAGGCGCTCAAGGCGAAAGGGCACCCACACGGCTTCGACGTTGTGGTGGTGGATCCTGACACAGTCTCGCCGGCCAACATTGGCCGACAGGCGTTCTATCCGGGCGACGTAGGCGCATACAAGGCCGACATCCTCGTGACAAGGGCAAACATGGCGCTGGAAGATGCGGTCTGGGCAAGTTGCGTTGCAAAGCTGGACACGCAGAGTAATCTGTCTGCCTACGACATCGTGATCGGCGCAGTCGATAACCGGGCAGCCCGGCTCGGAATCCTCCGGGGACTGGAGAACACCATGAGCGGACTCCGCTACTGGATGGACATGGGAAACAGGCGAGCAGACGGCCAGGTCGTCCTCGGACAAGTTAGCAGCCGCCGAAAGGTGGGTGAGGACAAGTTGAGGCTACCTCATGTAGGCGAGCTCTACCCGGAACTCATCGATCCTGCATTCGAGGATTCTGACGATACGCCATCCTGCTCATTGGCGGAAGCGCTGGAGAAGCAGAGCCTGTTTATCAATCCAACGCTGGCTGACTTTGCCGGCAACCTGTTGTGGAATCTCTTCACAAAGGGGGAAGTTGACACGCACGGGGTGTTTGTGAACCTTGATCGAATGGTGGTAACACCACTTCGTGTGGACCCTGCTGTTTGGGCTCGCTTCGGCGTGGTCAGAGACGGCCGGCGTCACAAGGTGATACGTCCAAGCATCAAGGCGAGGACGGATGCGAAAGCGGCGATTGCGAACGCAGCATCAGCCTGAGGGAAAGTATGAAAAAAGCCACTGAAAAGTGGCTTTTTTTTTGCCCTGCTTAGGCCGATTATTTCAGGACGCCTATTGGATGGCCGATTCTGGCTTCCACTTCAGTAGAAACCAGCGTGCCGCGATTGCATTCATGGAACCGAGCAGGGAGCCAATGACACCAAAGCATTGACCGGTTCCTTGATATATTTCATTCGTTAACAGGCAGAACTTCCCACCAAAACGTGGCCATCATCCAGGTGATGTTTAGCTTTTTTGCCTTCAGGCATTCACTCATGGTGAAGATGCTGCAAACTTCGTCCTTGACCCCTTCACGGGCCGACCAGGAGAGACAGAAGCGCTCCAAGCGGCGCTTACCGGCGTAGGTACGGGACGGCAAAGCGACTTCCCAACCCAATTGGGCGCTAAGCCGGGCCTGCAGCAGCTCGCGAACGCTCTTGCGTGTCAACTGCTGGCGAACCACAGGCCGGGAATGATGCTGTTCCGAAACCATGATTTCCTTTCAATCGCGCCATTTTTCTGAATCGCGTGCGTTTGGCTCAGTGACATCGCGGACCGAAGGGAATGCTCTTTTCCCTGCTTTGTAGCGCTTGAAACTTGCCGGATTCGCCCTGGCCTCCCTTACTGCCGCAGTGAGTTCATACCTCTTGTCGTCAAAACCCGCTTCAATGTGAGCCATCTCCTGTGCCAAGACAAATATCGTCGAGGCCATCTTCAAATCGGCCTTCATCGCGTTTTGTAGTGGCGAGCGCGTGTCTTCAAAGGTTACCTTGCAGGAATTTACATCCGTGGCATGGTGACTTCGGCAAGCACTTGGACGAACCTCGTATGCCATGCACTCCCCCGCATTGCTGAGAAACGCACAGCGCACATTGGTGTGGATATGCTGGTCAACTGTCATGCTTGAAACGGCACGGAAATTTTCCTCAAGCTGTTTTTCGACTTGCGATTTGCCTGATGGCTCCAGCTTTCCAACCAATTCAGCCAGCGCAAAGGCCTCTGTTGCAGTCACATACACGTGGTAATGGCAGCAATACGAGCAACCGCGACGACAGGCAATGCCGAATTCCAGTGGGTGGGTTGTCGCGTCCATTCTGCTGAACATCCGTACCGCGACCTCACGCGCGTGGGTTTGGCCGACAGCCGCCAGCCTTTGCAGATCAGCCGTTATCGTTCTCACTTCCTGGCGGAAATTGTGTTCATCCATTGGGCCGTTTTCCTATCTTTGTGGGTCAAGACTTGCCCTGACTCAACCAGGCATGTCTAAACGATTGTGTGGGATACGAAAACCGGTTCACATCGTGTAGCGTGCTGTGCCTTTGATGCCATAAGGTTTCTTTGAGCGCTAGCCGCCAAGGTTCGCAATAACCCTGCTCCTCGTAATAGCGACCAATTCTGATGAAGGACAGCCCTGCGCCAACCTTCTGAGCGCGCCGGAAGCCGAATGACTTATCGACTTTCTTGTCCAACCAACGGGTTACTGCGGTGTATACAAGATCACCACTAAGGAAATTTGAGAGGGTATGCATGTTTTCCTCTGTGGTTTGTTGTCTCTATTGTAGTGTACATGTACACCATTCATCAAGCAGTTTTTTTGAGTTTCTCGAAAACTTTTTCAGCATGCGCCAACAAGTCGTCTCCCAATGGGCGGAACCGCGTTGTGCTTGGGCTTGATAAGAAACTTTTCCAAGCGCTTTCAGAATACGCAGCAGGGCCAAGGCCACGGTTGAAAAGTGTCAGCGCCACGGGCTGGCTGATTCCTGCACCCTCGATCAGTTCCCGCAACCGTCGATTGTTCGTTTTAACTTCTGTTTCCATAGTCCAACGATCGTCTTAGCCCTTCACCACAGCGGTGAAGTCTGACCATTGTTCAATTCTGAATGCGCGTATATCGCGTACAGATTTCGGAAACCACGCCTTAGTGCGCAAAGTCTGGATCGCCAAAAAGAGTTTTGCCATGTCCTCGCTCTCGGTCACATAAAGGCTTCCCTGGATACGGCGAAAGCCATGATCGCCAAGGATGGCTCCAATCTCGGCGTATGCCTGTGTTACCCCTTTTGGGTGATTCAATTCCGTGTCGGCGACCGTCAAGTCAAAAGAAATTGCAAACATCAGTGGGCCACCGGATCATCGTTTATATGGGTCATGCGGTACTCAGCGGATTCGCCGGTTTTTACCAACTTAATTTCATACATCCAATCGCCGTCATCCAATTGGCGAAGTGGTTTTACGACTTCGTACTGCTCACCAATGAGGCCGAAGCTTTTAATCGTGCCCAATGGCATTTGAGGGGGGGTCAAAACAGCTTGCATTTTTACTCCTTTGAGTGTTTTACAGAGGTGTACATTTACACCATCATACCGAAGTCAAATGGCTCTGGCAACGATGTCAGCCAACCGCACCGGATCTTGAGAAACCAGCCGCTTGGTTGTGCTGATGCTCTTGTGCCCGAGCAGGGCGGCGATATGCACCAGGTCATAGCCCTTTCGATGGAGTTTGACCGCCAGCGTGCGCCTGGCTGATTGGGCACTCCCGCCCTCAATGCCAGCGTTTGCGTGAAGCCGGGAGATGTAAGCACCCAGGGAATTGCATGAATGGCTCAAAACGCCCGATGGCAGCGTTCTTTTGGTTAGGGAGTATGGCTGGCCATCCTCGGTCAGAAAAAGTGGGCTATCGGGATCGAGGGCACGGTAGGCGTCCCTTTTTATCGTCCGCCCCTGCCTATGCGTGGCCCGCCACGCCAGGTAGGCATCAATGGCCGCAACAACTCGCTTGTTGGACCAATAGAGGGGCCGGACTTCGCCGTTGTGGGCGACAGATGGGCGAATTGAGCTTGTCACACGAACAGACCCGTCCTCTGCCAGGTAGTCCCCGACCGTGATAGTCGCCAGCTCAGTGACCGCTAGAGCCGTTCCGTAGAGTATGAGCAGCAACGCGGTATCACGCACCGGCACGCGGCTGTAGGCGGCGGTGGCCTTGATCAGGTGTTCGATTTGCTTGTCTTCGATGACTGGAGGTTTTGCCATGCCTCATTTATGCCATACCAAATCCATCGAATTACATTGAGACTTGGCGAGAAATCGGCTCCAAACACCGTCGCAGCCCGCATGCCTGCTGCTCATCGAGGAAAGTTGGGAAAACCGGCTGGAACTATCAGGCAAAGAAAAAGCCCCCAATCCGTTAGGACTGAGGGCTCTTGAGGTTTTGAAAATTAGCCGTGAGGCGCTTGCGATGAAAACGCACCGTTCTCACGGTGTGTTTCATGTTCGGAATAGGCAGCGTCAAATGCCTGGTCTTCTGCAATTCCTTCTGGCGTTTTCTGGAAGGCTGCAAACTCGGCTTGCCGTTTCGCAATCAATTCATCGGTCCAAACCGCAGGGGTCGAAAACGACGGCTTAAATGCTGAAACCAGTGGGGTAGCCATGTCCATCGATTTCAGGGCATCCCAGCGCTGGCGAAAGTTGGCAATCCATTCCTTTTGTTCAGGCGTCAGGTACCCCTTGGCAGCAAGGTCGTCGGCTCTGAGGTATGGAAGCTTTTGAGCCCTGCACCATGCCTCCAGTTCGTCACACAGCGGCTGGGCTGCCTCAATGTTTTTCATCATTTTCCTTTTCCTTCAGCCGCGATGGCGTTCAGCTGACTCAAGCATCTCGTCAGTCGAATTCCCTTCGACAACGATTAGCACAAAGGGCCTTTTTGTTGCCTGCACAACAGGAAACCTGCTTACCCAGGCTTCTCGCCCATCGGCAAGATAATGCTGCTCTGGCTGCACCGGAGGGATGGTCCCTTCCTTCAGCCGTAACGGCCCGCTTGCCGCGTAGACTTCGACATCCGACTCGGGCGCCACCTCGTCTGCGAAAGATGCCAGCACGGGATCCCCTTGCACCTTGTCGGCCAGGTAGACCCCCCGTGCAATTTCGCCTTGTTGGTTTTCCATTTTCCGGTCAGTCGCCCGCTTCGTGTTTGTGGAAGCTGGAGAATCTAGCTGGAAGCCTTCACCCAATCGAGTTGGTTTGGCGCCCAGTTCTGGGGGAAAGGCGGAATCAACACGTTCGACCTCTGTCGCGTAGGTGCGAACTTCTGTCACTATGGATGGCTCCCCTTTGGCGGCTTTACCAAACCGCCACCAAGAAATGGCCGGTTTTCCGTCCATTTCACCCCACTCACCGGGTTTCATGGTTAGTGTTGTCATTTTCCTATTCCTTCACAGCGGTGTGTGCAGAGGCATCAGGGCGAAGCCGCCGTCTGCGGTTCCCCATGTGACTTGTGTTTTCCCATCCAGAACCAGCACATCTGAATCACCCGCGAGGATTTCAACTGTCTTGCAGTCCTCTTCAGAGAGTCGGTAGTACGGGCGCTTGAGGCGCGCTACAAAGGCTTTGAAATCTCCTTTGTGTTGCTTGTTGGCCAGCGGCTGCAGGCGCTCAAACAATTTGTTTGGCGTCTCCAGCATCGTTGGCCCCGTTTGCATGCATATTTCCATTTTCCGTTCTTTCATATTGTGAACGGACACCAAGCCCTTTCGGGCATTTGCGGTGCCCGTCTGGGTTACTTGTTGCTTGCCTACGCGACGGATTTGAATTCCGCACATTCCTGCACGTATCCATCACCATCCTCATTGCCGGGCCAGTTCAGAGAGCATTCGCTCATCTCACCTGGCACGTACTGGCAATTCTTACAAGTGGCGCAGAGGTCGTCGTCACTGACGGATTTGACTCCCCCAGAGAACGTGATCGGCATCAATTGGTCGTTGACCATTTTTCAATCTCCTGATGAATGGAGAGCACCGGCCCGGTTGGGCAGCTGGTGCCCATCCGGGGTGGTTTTGGTTGGTCTATCGGGTGGACAACACCAAGGTGTTGTGGCCCACGAGTGTGTACACGCCACGACTGTGTTGTGTAATGCGTCCATTTCCGCGGCGTACAGCAGCTCGCATCAAGCGCAGGCCTGCCGCGGCTTCGCTGCGGGCAATACGATACGGCGCTGATTCGCGGCCGTTGAATGCGTCGAAGTTGTCAGGTTTGGAAACGATGGGAAGCGTTTTCTGGAGTTTCCGTTTCGCATCGGGCAGCACATTGGGGATGGATTCCGCTACTGCACGTGACAACTGAGATGGGTTCACTGGGAACCACCAGGCATCGCTATCAAAGTAAACGAACCGACCGTTCTCCACCGAAGGCGCGAAGCCAGTGACAACCTTGTCGTGGAATTTCACGCCGTAGTCATTCGTGAAAGTCACCACATCGCCGACCTTGAATTCACACGGCACCGGTGGGGTGTTTTGCAAATCCGTCGCCAGTGGGTATTTATGTTGCTTCATGAGCATCTTCCGTTCTTTCATAATGTAAACGGACGCCTAACGCATACGAGCGTCTGGTGCCCATCTGGGTTTGTTACTTCCAAGCGTGGACTAGTTCGTCAGTTTTCGAGGTCGAGACAGCGCGAAGCCTGCTGCACAAAACTTGCACATAGTTCTCGCTTTCCGTCTTGGTCCTCAGATCGAAGACCAGGAATGGAAATGTCCTGTGCTCGTCCTTGCGCAACTGCTTGAATTGCGGATCGTCAACTAACGTGGATGTCCGGACGAATCGCTCATCCTTGATGCCGGGGGTGTCGACGCGTAAGTACGCGAATGTCCTCATTTCAATTGATCTCCTGTGTGGAGAGCACCGGCCCGGTAGGGCAACTGGTGCCCATCTGGGTTGTTCTGAAATTAACCGTATGCCTTCAAGACAGGGTCCCTACCGACTCGCGGGGCAGCGCAAATACACCGCCGCGAGTGAAGAAGAAACTACGTCTATTCCGAAGACTTTCAATCTAGGCCTGGATCTTGTGCGCTAGGCTCGCCAAAAGGCGATGTCATCGCCCAAGGCAGTAATTGAATGCGACTCCGCGATTGGAGCCGTTGTTGAAAGGCTAGCACTTGGGCTAGCAAGTCAGCTTTGCGCTGAAGTGGTAGGATTCTAGCGATTTCTATGCGCTCTGTCAGGCCATCTGGCCAGAAGTCAGGAGTCATGAAGGGAAATTGGGAGTCTTGGGGGCGTGGGCCCGCAATTCACTGATTTCTATTTGATGCACGCCACTCCCTGGACGCCATGAGATGGCCGACCCACGGGCTGCGCCCGCATTTCCTCTGCCTATGAAGCAACCAATTCCTTAAGCTTTTCGAATTGGTGCAGAACGGGCAATTCCGCATCGCTAATGGTAGGGTGGGGCGCCCCGCTGTACCAGACGAACATTCGGTCCTTCGCACGCGTCATGGCCACATACATCAGCCGGCGCTCAGCCTCAACATGGATCAGGTCGGAGCCATCCTCTGGTTTCGTGGCATCAATGACGTGTACGGTCTCAAACTCCAGCCCTTTGGAGCCGTGCATCGTCATGAGCGTTACCGGGGCGGTACCGGAGGCCTTCTTGTTTTGGTTGATGAAGTAGAGGCGATTCGAGATGGTTCCGGAGAGCTTCCCGAGGATGCCTGATGCCCTGGTGAGGATTTCGCGTGTGCGGCGTGAGCGCTGCTTTGACGCGAGCCATGCTCCCACATCCAGGACCACCTCAGTGTGGCTCCCCGCGGGCATCTGGTTGCGCCAGTACCTACAGGACTCGGCAAACTCTTTGAGAATTTTGGCGTCCTGCGGTGTTGCTGCATCGAGGCTGGGGACCTCACCGGATAGAAACCCAGCGGCATCCCCTTTCATCACATGAAGCAACTCCGTCTTGACTGTATCGTCGAGTTCCATGCAACGTAGGCTGCCCAGGACGCCGACTGGTGAGTTGTCGAGCAACGACTGCAGCAAGCTGAGGTAGGTGGCAACCCAGGCGTTGTCCCAGATCGATTTCCCGATCCTGATGTAGGGAACCTCGCAAGCCGTCAGGGCGAGTTCCAGCTCGTTGAGGGAGTGGTTCATGCGCGAAAGCACAACAGTGTTTGTGTGGCGTTCGGGCGTTAGGTGGATCAGCTCCGCGAGCTCCTCACACTGGGTCTCGATGCTCCCGGTATGGTAGGCCGCTATCTTCCCACCGGGGCCGCGAGTTGCGACCAGAGCCTTCTTCAGCCGCTTCTCGTTGCGCGCCACCAGGGTGACGGCATGCGAGAGGATCTCCTCCCTGCATCTGAAGTTGTCACCCAACTCGATTCGCCTCGCGCCGAAGGTATCCATGAAGTCCTTCATGCCGGCGTAGCCAAGGGCATTGCGCCACTCGTAGATCGACTGGTCGTCGTCTCCCACTATCGTCACGTTGAGTCCAGCCCTCGCATGGGCAAATATCCA
>Ga0209343_10001735_pt1 | contig 28968 bp, 28 predicted proteins | sample RifCSPlowO2_02_FD_184026 | JGI IMG/M metagenome (GOLD analysis project Ga0209343, IMG submission 184026) | Groundwater microbial communities from Rifle, Colorado - Rifle CSP2_plank lowO2_0.2 (SPAdes) (version 2) | ecosystem: Environmental > Aquatic > Deep subsurface > Groundwater | place... | reverse complement strand
TCTCCGGCCAAAAGACCGGATGGTTGCACACACCGGGGTGGAAACTATTGGACGCTGTTTACCCCGGGAATCTGGAAAGTTTTCCACGCTGTTTCACAACCCACCAGGCAATGGAGCGCGTTACGCCTGATTCGTAGGGCGATGGCTTGTAGGATGGAGCGAGTGCAGTTTTTGTAGGGCGGGTTAGCCGTGCAGCGGCGTAACCCGCCGCGCCTCCAATCCCAAGCAAACACGGCAGCCCACAAAGCTGCGTGCAACCCCTAGTTGGGACTCAGCCAAACAGCTGGTACACCTTGGCCCCTTGCTGGGATTGATTCAACTGCACCAGCTCATGGGCCAAGCGCTGCTGCTCAGCCTGACAAACACTGACCAGCTCGCGGTAAAGATCCAGAAGCTCCTGCATGCGCGCACGCAACACGCCTTCATCGTTTACCGACTCGACCATGGCCTCATCGACCGCCTGCCGGCACTGCAGATCCAGCTCACCAATGGCCGCCCAATCCTGAGTAGCCAGAGCATTGCGCAAGGCGCTGCCAGTCTCTTCTAGGCGCTGCACGGATAAACTCATAAAACCACTCCTCAAGCCCGAAACAGCATCACTGAGCAATGGCATCCCAGCCGGCTTTTACATTACGCAACAGAGCGGCGACTTCGTCCAGCGGTGCGGCGTCGTTCTGCACATTGGCTTCGATCAGGCGCGAAACCATATAGTCGTAGAGCCCATCCAGATTGACCGCCAACTCACCGCCTTGCTCCATATCCAAAGCACCGCGCAGCCCGCAAATAATGCCGACGGCCTTTCCAATCAGCTCCCCCTTCTGCCCCACCTGTCCCCGCTCAATCGCGCCACGGGCTTGGGCCAATCGGGTTAAGCCACCCTCCATCAACATCTGAATCAAGCGATGCGGGCTGGCCTCATGGAGTTGGGCCTGGGTATTGACGGTTTGATACTGCCTAAGGGCCGTCATCGCGTTCATAGTCGCTCCGTTGAGTGTCTGCCTGAATACCTTAGGTATCGGCAACTCGCGCACCAGCTTTAACGCTTTTTGCTGGCCTCAAGCGCCTACGGTCGGCTCCACTTCAGCACCGATAGCATCCCAGGCGCTTTTGATTTGTGTCAGCAGTGCCTGCACCTCGTCCAAGCTACGCGGTGTCGCATCCAGCGCGACACCCGCCAGGCGGCGGGTCATATAGTCATAGAGCGAGTCAAGATTCTCGGCAATTTCACCACCAAGCTGCTTATCCAGGCTGGTCTGCAACACGCCGAGGATGGTGATGGTGCTGCCCACCGCTATGCCACGAATCTCGGTATCGCCTTCGAGCTGAGCGTGCTTGGCCAACATCACCCGCTGCAAAGCACCATCAAGCAGCATCTGTACGGCACGATAAGACGAGACTTCCTGGCTAATCTTGACCTTTTTGTACGTATCTATGGGCTTGGCCATGGTTTATTTATCCTGCCTGACGACACCCGGCAAGTTGCCGAGAGCCTGGGTCAACCGGCTGCTGGTCTGGTTGAGTTGCCCGACCAGGGAGTCCATCGCATTGAACTGCGCAAACAGGCGGGTCTCTACCTGCTGGATGCGCAGGTTAAGCGCCTGTCGCTGCTTGTCGACGTTGCTCAAGGTGCCCTGCAACCCCTTCATTCGCTCGTCGAGTATACCGCCCGATTTGGCAAAGCCGTCGACCTGGGTCTCCAGACGCTTCATCAAGCCACTGTCACCGGTAAAGAAGGTGGTCAGGGAGGAGAAATTGTCGGCCAGCGCCTTGTCCAGCTTGGTGTCGTCGATCTTCAGGGTACCGTCCTTCTGGGTGCTGACCCCCAGATCGGCCAGAACCCGGATGCCTGTCTGATCGGCCGGCGCCACCAGTTCGTTGCGCACACTGCTGAGTACGCTGCGCACCGTGGCGTCACCCACCAGAGCCGCCGCCACTGGCGCTTTGTCTTCCCCCACTTTGGTCACGTTGGTCACCTGGGAAGAGACACCGACCATCTTGTTATAAGCGTCGACGAATTTCTTGATATTGGTCTTGACACCACCTTTGTCGAGCGCCACATCTACCGTCACCGGCTTGCCCACTTCGGTGACCGCTTTGAGGTTCAGGGTGACGCCCGCAATGGCGCCGGTGACGGCGTTTTCCGTTGAGGTGATCGCTATGCCATCGATCTCCAATGAGGCGTTCCCAGGCGCGGTGATATAGCCCGCATTCGGCGAAGCATCACTGAAGGCACCGATGCTGTTGGAAATCGCCAGTTGGTCCAGCTCCACCTTGCCGCCACCCAACGGGGCGTAGGCCGCACCGTTGAGGTCGGTCACATCTATGGTGACGTGCTGATTGGCGCCGGTCTTAGTGGAGCTCAGCACCAGGCGAGTGGAATTGTCGCTGGGGTCGGTGACCAGGTTCGCCGTTACACCCTTGCTTTGGGCTTGGGTATTAATGGAGTCGCGGATCTGACTGAGAGTCGCACCATCCGCCACCGTGACGCTGGCCACACTAGTACCGCCGAGTTTGACCTCCAGCTTGCCAGTATTGAACTGAGCCGTAGTGCCGCTGGCGATCTCTTTCGAAGCGACCTTGCTGGCGCTGGCGAGGGTATTGATCTTGACCTGATAACTGCCAGCCAAGGCATCCTTGGTGGCCGAAGCGGTCAACAACTTGGAGTCGGAAGAGGTAGCCGTTCGGCTTTCGAACAGCGAGGTCTTGTTCAGATCCTTGAGAACGCTCTGAAAGTCGCTAAGAGCACTCTTGAACTGGCCCAGCGCGGAAAACTTGGCAGTCGTAGTCTTCTCCAGCCGCGCCAGTTGCAGTTCTTTCGGCGCACGCTCGGCATCGACCAAGGCTTTAACGATCGTATTGATATCTAAACCGGAGCCCAGACCTGTAATGGAAGCCATCTCGCCACCTCGTCGGTTAGTTGACGGTTGGGGTGGTTACAACAATAACCGTGCCAGCTAGGCCTTGGCCTCAAACAACAGACTTCGAGCCTCAGCCAAGTTTTCGGCCAACTTCAGCGCTTCTTCAGAGGGAATCTGACGAATGACTTCCCCTGACTCGGCATCGGTGACCTTGACCACTACACGCCCGGATGAATCATCGAGATCGAAGTTCAGATTGCGCCGAACCGTCTGCACGAATTCTTGAATGGCCAACACCGCTTCTTCCACCGTTTCGGGACGATTTTGTTCGCGCTCCGCCTGCTCTTCCTGCTTCGTTGAAGGTTCGGCTTGAGCAATTTTGACAGATGCGTCGAGCTCGGCACGACGGACACCGTCGGTGGGCAAACGCACCACGCTAGCGCTGCTGGACAACGAACCCTGAAGAGTGCCGACATCCATAATTTTTACCTCACAATGGCAAGGCGGGGAGAAGCGTAGAACGCTTCCCCCCGCAGTCTAACTCAGACCTTCGCCTATTACTGCAGGAGGCTGAGCACCGCCTGCGGCAACTGGTTGGCCTGGGCCAGGATCGCAGTACCCGCTTGTTGCAGGATCTGGTTCTTGGTCAGTTCCGAGGTTTCCGCGGCGAAGTCAGTGTCGCGGATCCGACCACGGGCGGCCGAGGCATTTTCCGAGATGTTCTGCAGGTTCGAGATGGTGTTCTCGAAGCGGTTCTGCACCGCACCCAACTCGGCTCGGGCGCTATCGATGAAGGTCAAGGCACTGTCGATCGTGCTAAGGGCCTTCTGCGCACCGATTTGAGTGGACACGTTGACCTGGTCAACCTGCTCCAGAGCACTCAACTGGGCGTTGGCGGCATCCACCGTGGTGCTGGAAGAGGTGCTGCTGAAAGCCTTGGAGCTGTTCAACTTGACCACGCCCATGGCACGAATCGAGTCGCTACTACCTTCGGTCAAGGTCACGGCGGCACCGCCAGTGGAAACTGCGGTACCGTCGTAGTTCAGCACGGAGACGCTGGCGGTTTCGAAACCGCTGGTGGCGTTGTTGGTGTAGTTTTCGATACCGATATCGTCACCGCGCTCGCTCACCAGGGTGACACCGCTGGAGTCCACGGTGGCGCTGATGCCGGTACGGGCAGATTGCTCGTTGATCGCCTTGGCCAGTTCGGACAGATCAGTCGTGGTCACTGTGGCGCGAACGGCAACCGGATCGGTGGCGGCGTTGGAGCCATAGAGGTTGAAGGTCACCTCACCGCCGGCGCTCACCGAGTTGATCCGGGTAACGGTACGGGCATCGGCCGACACGCCGGTAGTACCGCTGTTGGTGTTGACGAAATCGGCGATGGTCTTGGCGGACTGGCCAGCCACCGAAGTGGCGCTCAGCGAACCTGCAAAACCATTGATTTGAAGAGAGCCAGCCACGTTGTTGGCGGCAGCGGCAAATGTCGCGCCAGTCACCGAAGCCCCCAGGCCGGAACCAGCCGCAGTCGCCTGCAGGGTACGGCTGTTGTTACCGATATCGTCGGCGCGGAAGGAACCGAGGGCCACGTTGATGGTTTCGAAGGAGTTGGCACCAACCTGGAAGCTCTGGGAGCCGAAGCTGCCATCCAGAATCTTGCGCCCACCGAAGCTGGTGGTATCGGCGATACGGTTCAGTTCCTGTTGCAGCTGGGTAACTTCCTGCTGCAGAGCGCCACGTTCAGTCGCCGAGTTGGAACCGTTGGCCGATTGCAGAGCTAGGTCACGCATCCGCTGCAGAAGACCGGTGGACTGCTGCAGGGCACCTTCAGCGGTTTGCGCCAAGGAGATACCGTCGTTGGAGTTGCGCACCGCGACGTTCAGACCGTTGACCTGGCTGGTCAGGCGGTTGGAAATCTGCAGACCGGCGGCATCGTCTTTGGCGCTGTTGATGCGGAAGCCGGTGGACAGACGCTGCAGGGAAGTATCCAGCGCTTTCGAAGAGCTGTTGAGGTTGCGCTGAGTATTCAGGGATGCAACGTTCGTATTGACTGTCAGGGCCATGGTGTTTGCCTCCAAAGGACCGTGTTACTGAGTTTGCCTGAGCTTGCGAGCTTTGGGCCTGCTTTGCTCAGACGCCCCATAAAGTTCGCATTCGTACTTTGTATCGGCCCTTCCCAGTGCAACTTTAGGCAGCTGCAGCAAGAAAAATTGATTATTTTTTATGCTTGTCAATCAGCGCGTTGCGCCATACAAAAGCTTCGATGGGGCTAGATGAGGAAACTTTGACGTTTCTTTTAGGCCCAGCAGGTATGCCCAGCAGGCCTCTGGGGGAGGCCAACTCGTCCGTCAAGGATGGCGGGAGATCCCCCGTCGTCCGGACGCCGCGCTGTCGCGCAGCAAACTGTAGGAGCCAGCTTGCTGGCGATGCTCTTGATCTGCAAATATCGCCAGATCGCCAGCAAGCTGGCTCCTACATGGTTCATGCTCTTATTTAATTTCTATATATAAAACAACGAGTTATTTTTTGTTTGATGAGAGGCGTCGCCAGGGACCTGGTCAAAATCGGCACTCCATCCTGCTAAAGCAAGACCGCCATGGCCTAACGCACGCAGCGCAGATAGCCATCCGGCGCCACCGTGATCAGCAGCTTGCTGACGATGCGCTGGTCGATCTCGAAGCGATCCGTAGTCCCCAGGAACTCCTGCACGGCCGTTTTGGGATTATTGCCCTTACCCCAAGGGCGATCACCCAACAGATCGTCCGGCATGTCTTCGAGCAGCGTATCGAAGACCACTAGGTAACTTCCGCACGTGACAAATGGGGCATAAGCCTGGAGCTCGGCAAGAACATGTGCGTGGGTATGGTTAGAGTCCAGAATCACCAGCACGCGCTGCTTGCCGCGCACATGCTCGGCGACCTGTGCCACTGTTTCCGCCGCAATTGACGAGCCCTGGATCATCTGCAAGCGCTTGCGCATGGGATGGCTCTCGATCTGCGCGCGGTTATGTTCGCGAATATCGATGTCCACTCCCAGCACATAGCCAGCGCCGCCAATCAACTCCAGCAGCGAGGCGTAATACAGGACGGAGCCACCGTGGGCGATGCCGGTCTCGATGATCAGATCCGGCTGCAACTCCCAGATGATCTCCTGCATGGCGATCATGTCCTGGGGGAACTGGATGATTGGCCGCCCCATCCATTTGAAGTTGTAGGCATATTTATGGCGGGTGATTTCCCGCAACCAGATTCTCGACAGGGCCTGAACATCCCGGTCGTCCAGCAGGCCGTCGATATTGGCTGCGACTTGCGCTTCAAATTTTTCGATCTCATTCATGATGCAAAAACTCCCGCCAATTGAGCGTCCCGGATTGGAGATAGTGCAGCCCTTGCCTGCCGCAGTTGGCGATCAGGTCGAGGCTGGAAACGTAAGGAGTGAACTCGCCGTGTAGTTGCGGGTAAGGCAGTTTGCGGTAATCCATGTACTCGACCCTGATGCCCGCACGCTCGAACGCCTGGTGATCCAGGTAATTTCTGGCGCCCATGCCGGTGACATAGGCATCGCCACCCAGGGCCTGAACTATATCCAAGACGCGCTGACTGCCGGCTCCCGCTACACCGAGCGCGTCCACTGAAACGAAACGGGTGCCCTGGTCCAGTCCGAAATAACCACAAACCGCCAATAACGACGCCTCGCTGAGCCGATCGATAGTGAACGGATCAGCCGCATAGACCTCTTCGACCAGAGCCAGCATCTCCTTGAGGTAAGGCGCTCCAGCGTAAGCCTGGGCCAGTAGTTGCTGATGCTGCTGCCGCCAACCGCGCGACCGATCGATCTGCACCTGATCGATCCTCTGCCCGAGGGAAAGCCCCTGCAAGGGCACGCTCAGCCAGCGGCTGCCCTGGGCCGTTTTGAGCTGCACCCGGTTGACGAAGCTGCCCTTGGAGAACTGCACATCCGAATAATGCACGTAGACATCGGCCAAGCGAACCTGCTCGAGCATGCCGACCCAGGGGAACAACATGGGTTGGGAGATCACCACTCTCATGGCAGCAACCGTTTTTCCATCAACAGCACATCGCGATAGCGGCCCTCGACATACACATGCTCACGCAGGCAACCGGCCTCGACGAAGCCGACTCGCCGATAAAAAGCGATGGCTCGCGAATTGTCCGCCAGCACCTGCAAGACCATCTTGCGCAACGCAAAGACCTGCTGCGCATAGTCCGCCAGCAGGCGCAAGGTCTCCTGCCCCACGCCTTTGCCCTGGGCCGCCGGAGCCAGACAGATACCCAGATCGCCGGTGCCGTGCAACAGGTGCAAGTTGGCCAATTGCACATAGCCCAGCACCTGTTGCGAGTCGGGCTCGGCAATGATGAACAGCAGGCAGTCTTCGCGCCCGCCTTTATCCATCAACCAGCGCCGCACTCGTTCCAGCGAGTTGGGTCGCGGCTGAGTGATCAGCATGCTTTGCAAGCCGAGGTCATTGCGCAGCTGTGCCAGGCTATCCAGGTCTTCCTCGCGCCAAGCGCGCAATACCACAGCCTTTCCGTCCAGCATGATGGCTCCTTACAGATAGAAATAGCGCAGGCTACGCTCGGCCAAAGCCGGGATCTCGGCGATGATCTGCCGGGCGTACCCCGGGTTGAGGCCCACCAGCAGGGTACTGACCGCCTCCGGCAAGGCCGACGGGGCAACTATCGGCCGGTCATTCAACCGACGCCCCTGGAGAAACGGATTCTGGTCGACGAAGCAGCGAATACGCGCAGGCTCCGCCAGACATGACGCGATAAAGGCCCCATAGAACCCCGCGCCATAGACGGCTAACACAGCATCCTCGGCGAGAGCCGCGACATAGGCCTGGGTACGTTGCGCGGCGGCTTGCCAGTACTCCGCGATGCCGCGCAATTCGGCCAGCGTGGCCGCTACCGCGTCGGCATCCAGCGACGCCAAGGAGTCAAGCGACTCTTGCCGCTGCGCCACTACGACAAAGGCGCCGCGGTGCGCTTGCGCATCGATTTCCCGCACAGCGAAGCCTGCCAGGGTCAGCAGGCGGGTCAAGGAGCACTGGGTAAAATGATTGACGTGGTCGATCACGATAAAGTCGGCGATGTTGCTCTGTACATTGGGCACGACGCAGTAGAAGAGACCACCCGGCCTCACCAATTCATGGATGCTGCGCAGCGTTTCCAGTGGCTGGACTATATGTTCGAGGGAAAAGAACGAGGTGACCACATCGAAGCTGCCGGCCCACTCCGCCCTGGGGGTATAGATCGCCCATTGCTCTGGTTTGGCAAATTTCTCCCAGAACCTTCGGTAGCCTTCGCTGACATCGAAAAAATGCGGCTGTAGGTCCGGGCGCAGCGCCTGCAAGGCCTGCATAGTCGAACTCTTGGCGCACCCATAGTCGAGCAAGCGGGCACCTTGCGGCAGGCGCAGTTTGTCTTGCAAGACCGCTACCTGATGGGCCGTGCGGTAAAGCGGGCGGCCATTACGGACCTCGTAGATCTGATCCTCTTCCTCGCTCTCGACCAGGATGTTGTAATGCTGGTCGTAATACTCCGCGACGCCCTCCATCTCATCGGTCTGCACATGAGCACAGGAATCGCAGGCCCACACTCGCGTCGCACCCGGATGGATCTGCCCCAACGAGGTCAGCGAATGACCGGGTTGCATGGCGTAGAGAAGCTGCAATCGATTGGAGCTGCACACCTGACAGACAGCCTGGCTCATTCGTCCTCCTGGTCGGTCTTGTCGGCGCAGAGTTCTGGATGAACGCTACGGAAATCGACGCCGGCCGCGTAGGAGCCCTTCCAGCCGTGGGCACGGCCGGTAGGCTCAAGAAAGTTGAAATAGCGCAGCTGCATCGACCAACGCGAACGCTCGCCACGGTTGTGACCGGAGGCATGCAAGAGCAGAAAGTCGCTCACTACCAGGTCCCCAGGAGCGGTCAGCGGCGCAATTTGCCGGTAACGCGCCACGCGCGCCTGCTCATCCTCCAAGACCAGCGAATAGGCCTGGGTTTTCTCTGGGTTGCGCGCATCCGTCGTATGCACCGGCACCAGACCATCGCGGTGCGAACCGGGGCAGAACTGCACCGGCCCCAATGCTTCGTCGATGGCTAGCAGCGGGCTCCAATACACCAGCCCGTCGAGGCTGCGCAGCTGCGCGGGATACTCCTGATGCCAGTTGGCACGAAAGCGGTCCTCGCCTGGATTGTCGATACGAATGCCGTAGCCACCGGCGGCGACACCCGGCAGGGCGACCCCGCGCAATTCGCGAAACAGGACCTCATGCAGCGGATGGGCGACCAGGCGCACAAAGGCCGGAATTTGTTTGACCGCATCGTAGACTTCGGCGCCATAGGCCCGGTTGGCCGCTATCAACGCCTGAAAGCCGCTGTCGAAGGTCTGTGCACAAAAGTCCGCACGGGCGATGGGTAGCCGGTACTTGTCGATGACCAAGCCGATGATGGCGTAGATCCCTCGCTGAATCGGCAGGATGTCTCGCGCCAAGTCATAGAAGCCCCGAATGATCAGCAGGCCTTGTTCCTGGAACTCGTCGCGCTGCGCTTGGCTGAGCAGGACATCAGTCATCTGTCTGTTGCGACTGGCATGGACCAATCCCCTCCGTCTAGAAAATCCCATAGATGCTCCCCTCAATCAGGCCAGTCCGGCCAGAATGGCTTGCACCACGCGCTGTTGATCCTCTGTGCTGATGTCGTGATAACTCGGCAGATTGAAGGCCCGCCGGGCCAGATCATGGGCGCGCGGAGTCGGCCCGCAGGCAACCGTCTCGAATACCGGCGTAGCGCTAAGCGGCTGGAAGAAAATACGCGCATCGATCCCGGCCAGGCGCATGGTTTCCAGCACAGTGTCCCGCTGTTCGGCCTGCGCCTCGGGCAGAACCAGGGTCGGCATCCAGTAGCTGTTGCTGCATCCAGGCGCTTCGGGGTTCATGGCCGCCCCCGGCAAGGCCGGGAGCAAGGCCTCGCGGTAGACGGCGAAAATCTCGCGTTTGCGCGCCACCATCTCGTCCAGATGCTCCAGCTGCGCACAGCCCAGGGCGGCCTGAAGATTGGATATCTTGTACTTATGGCCCAACTCCGACGGCCAGAACTGACGCATGTCGCCCGCCGCCCGGCCATGGTTGTTGAGTTGCTGAACACGCTTGAGCAACGTCTCATCGCGGGTCACCAGCATGCCACCTTCGCCGGTGGTCATAACCTTGGTGCCGTGGAAGGAGAACACCGAGAAGCTCGACAGGCTGCCGGCCTTGCGCCCCCGGTATTCCGAACCCAAGGCCTCGGCGGCATCCTCGATCAGAGCCAGGCCATGGGCATCGGCCAGGGCCTGCAACTCGGCCAGAGCGGCGAGGTTGCCATAGAGATGCACGGCGATTATCGCGCGGGTTTTCGGGGTGATCGCGCGCTCGACGGCGGCCGGGTCGAGGCACCAGGAGTCCTCCAGCACATCCACCAGCACCGGCGTGGCGCCGACATAGAACACCGGGGCAGCCGAGGCTACCCAGTTGATGTCGGCCAGGATCACCTCATCGCCCGGCCCTATATCCAGAGCACGCAGGCCCAGATGCAGGGCACCGGTGCAGCTGGAGGTTGCCATAGCATGGGGCACGCCTAGGTAAGCCGCGAAGTCCCGTTCGAAGCGGGTTATATAGTCGTAGCAATGCTCGCCCCAGCCATTGCGCACGGCATCCAGCACATACTCGGCTTCACGCTCGCCGATGCTCGGCTTGGTGTAATAGATCTTGTTCATACAAACCTCAGCTCCGGCACCGCGACCACGAATTGCCCGCCCCATTCACGGACTTGGGCCTGCTGCAGGGTGACTTCAGTGAGCAGGTTCCAGGGCAGCACCAGTACATAGTCGGGCTTATCCGCGACGATGCGCTCAGGCGCGACCACCGGGATACGGCTGCCCGGCAAAAACTTGCCCTGCTTGTGTGGGTTGGCATCCGCCACCCAGGCCAACAGGTCGGGCTTCACCCCCGCATAGTTGAGCAGGGTATTGCCCTTGGCCGCCGCGCCGTAGCCGACCACCCGCTTACCCTCGGCCTTGGCCTGCAGCAGAAAACGCAGCAGCTCATGCTTGATACGCACAGCCGCCGGCGCCAGGGTCGAATAGAAACCTGCTGTTTTGACACCAGCGCCCTCCTCGCGCGCCAGCAGTTCGGCGACCGTAGCCGAGGTTGCACGCACGCCTGCGGCGCGCTGCATATAGACCCGCAGCGAGCCGCCATGGGTCGGCAGCTCCTCGACATCGAAGATTTCCAGGCCGTTGCGCGTGCAGAGCGCCTGCACCGCCGTCAGCGACAGGTAGGAATAGTGCTCGTGGTACAGGGTGTCGAACTGCTGCTCGGCCATCAGGCGCAGCAGATGGGGGAATTCGAAGGTGGCCACGCCGCTCGGCTTGAGCAGGGTGGCGAAGCCCCGGAGAAAGTCGTTGATATCCGGCACATGGGCCAGCACGTTGTTGGCCGCCATCAGGTCGGCACGCCAGCCCTCTGCCGCTAGGGCAGCGGCCGTGTCCTCGCCAAAGAACAGCTCGCGGATCTCCAGGCCCTTCTCCCGGGCGGCGCGGGCGGTGCTGGCAGTGGGCTCGACGCCCAGGCAGGCAATGCCGCGCCGGGCCACGTATTGCAACAGATAGCCGTCGTTGGCGGCGATTTCCACCACTCGGCTCCGTGCGTTCAAACCGAAGCGCTCGACCATCTGCGCCACATAGTGCTCGGCATGGCTCAGCCAGGAGGTCGAGTAGGAACTGAAGTAGGCGTAGTCGGCATCGAACAGGCTATCCGCGGCCCGGTAATCCTCTGTCTGCACCAGCCAGCAGTGCTGGCAGACCATGACCCTGAGTGGCACCCATTGCTCGGCTTGATTCAGCTGATCGGCGCGCAGGTAGGCATTGGACGGCGGCGCCGTGCCCAGGTCGATCAACGGCAGGGACAGCGGCGTGGCGCAACCGCGGCAGTTCATAGGCTCACTCCTTGAAAGCTGTCGTCCAGCCGGGGATGGGCGGTATCCCGGGACGAGAGATTCTTGACTGGCAGCGGCCAGGCGATAGCCAGGCGCGGGTCGTCCACCGCCAGGCCGCCCTCATGCCCGGACGCATAATCGGCGCTGTGCAGATAAAGCAACTCGGCATCGTCGCTCAACGTCTGGAAACCATGGGCGAAACCTGGCGGCAACAGCAGGCTGCGGCCATCGCCGGCCTCCAGGCGCTCGGCGTGCCAGTGCAGAAAGGTCGGCGAGCCCTGGCGGATATCCACCGCCACATCCCAGACCGCGCCACGCAGACAACTGATCAGTTTGGTTTCGGCATGCGGGGGGTATTGAAAATGCAACCCACGCACAGTGCCACGCTGGGCGGTACGCGAGTGGTTGATCTGGCGAATCTGCAGCGGCTGGCCAAATGCCTCCAGGCTGCCCTGGCAGAACAGCCGAGCGAAGCGCCCGCGCTCGTCCTCATGCACCCGGTGCTCCAAACTGTAGAGCCCGGCCAGGGGCAAGGCGATCAAGCGCAGCTCGCTCATTGGGCGCCCCAGTAGGCCGCCAGCTGGGCCAGACTAAAGGCCCGCATGTCCTCGCCGCGCCGCCAGGCCAGATGCCAGTCGAGGCTCCGCTCCAGGCAGTCGTCCAGCGACCAACGCGGTTGCCAGCCGAGCAGCTGGCGGGCGCGACTGCTATCCAAGCGCAGCAGGCCGGCTTCGTGCAGCTCGCTGGACTCCACCCGCAGTCCTGGTGCATCCGGCCAACGCGCGGCCAGGCGCTCGACCACTTCGCCGACGCTGCACATATCGTTATCGGCCGGGCCGAAGTTCCACGCGCCATTCAGCGCCGGCCCTTGCTGGTAAAGCCCCTGGGCCAGTTGCAGGTAGCCGGCCAGCGGCTCCAGGGCATGCTGCCAGGGGCGCACCGCCTGCGGGTAACGCAGGGTCACCGGCTCGCCGCGGGTCCAGGCGGCCAGCACATCGGGAATCAAGCGGTCGGCGGCGAAATCACCACCGCCCAGCACATTGCCGGCCCGCGCAGTGGCCAGGGCCAGACCGTGTTCGGCATGGCGCGCGGCGGGGAAATAGGAAGCCGCGTAGGACTGCGCGACCAGCTCGCAGCAGGCCTTGCTGCTGCTGTAGGGATCGTGCCCGCCGAGCGCCTCGTTCTCGCGATAGGGCCAAGGCCACTCGTGGTTGGCGTAGACCTTGTCGGTGGTCACCAGCACGCAGGCGCGCACGCCGCCGACTTGGCGGATCGCCTCGAGCAGGTGCAGGGTGCCCAGCACATTGCTGGCATAGGTGCCGAGCGGGTCGCGGTAGCCTTCGCGCACCAGCGGCTGGGCGGCCAGGTGCAGCACTATCTCGGGCTGCACCTCGGCGATCATCTGTTGCACCGCCGACAGATCGCGCAGATCGCCGAGCCGGCTGTCGATGCCCTCGCCCACCCGCGCCAGCTCGAACAGACTAGGCGTGGTATTCGGCGCCAAGGCGAAGCCCGTAACCTGAGCCCCCCAGCTGTGCAGCCAGAGCGCCAGCCAACTGCCCTTGAAACCGGTATGGCCGCTCAGTAGTACCCGCTTGCCCCGCCAGAATTGCGGGTCTAGGACCACTGTTTCCACGGGGCCTCCCCGCTCAACCACAGCTGCTCCAGGTAGTTCTTGTCGCGCAGGGTGTCCATCGGGTGCCAGAAGCCTTCGTGCTGGAAGGCCATCAGTTGATCCTCAGTCGCCAGCCGCACCAGCGGCTCGGCCTCCCAGGCGGTGGAATCCTCGGCGATATAGGGCAGCACCTTGGGCGACAGCACGAAAAATCCACCATTGATCCAGCCGCCGTCGCCGCGGGGCTTTTCGATAAAGCCGGTGACCCGATCACCCGTCCGCTGCAGTGCGCCATAACGCCCCGGCGGCTGCACGGCGGTGACGGTAGCCAGCTTGCCGTGGCCCTTGTGGAATTCCACCAGGGCGGCGATATCCAGATCGGAAACGCCGTCGCCGTAGGTAAAGCAGAAGGCTTCCTCCTCATCCAGATAACGCCCGGCACGCTTCAGGCGGCCGCCGGTCATGCTGTCCTCGCCGGTGTCGACCAGAGTCACGCGCCAGGGCTCGCTGTAGTTCTGATGCACCTCCATCTGGTTGCTGCGCATGTCGAAGGTGACATCGGAGGTGTGCAGGAAATAGTTGGCGAAGAAATCCTTGATCGCGTAGCCCTTGTAGCCCAGGCAGATCACGAAGTCCTGGATGCCGTGGGCCGAGTACTGCTTCATGATGTGCCAGAGAATCGGCTTGCCGCCGATCTCGATCATCGGCTTGGGCTTGAGGTGCGATTCCTCGCTGATCCGCGTACCCAGGCCACCGGCTAGAATCACCGCCTTCATGCTTGCTCTCCTGACTCGCAATAGCGCTTCCACATCTGCGCATAGGCTTGCTCAAGACGTTCGGCGAAACTCGCGCCATCGCACACTGGAGATGCCGCCATTTCGCCACGCAAGCGGCCACGAATATCGGCCAAAGCTCGTATATCGCCGGCCAATACAACCGCCTTGGCCACATATTCGGCCTCGCTGTCGGCGGCCCACTCCAAATGCCCCACTCCCTTCAAAATGCTGCTGCCCAGGCGGCCCATCGAGGGCCGATCACGCAGGGTGATATAGGGCACGCCCAGCCACAGGCTTTCGAACAGAGTGGTACCCGAGTTGTGCGGGAAGCAGTCGAGGCCGATATCCATTTGCGCCAGGGGTTCCCACGGTGGGGTCTCGAAGCCCATTTCGAGCCGATCCGCGCTCACCCCATGCTCGGCAAACTGAGCGATGTAGTGCTGTTGGATGGCCTCATCATTGAAGGTCGAACTGTTCAGGATCAAACGTGAACCGGGCACCTGATTAAGGATGGCCGCCCAGGCCCGGACCACCTTGTAGTTGACCCGTACCGAGCGGGTTAGAGTCCCGAAAGTGATATACCCGTTGCGCAACGCCGGCAGCGGCGATACCTGGGGCGCAGCCTTATTCGGCTGATAGGCATAGGCTGGGGTATCCATCCGCCAGATCCGTTCGGCGAACACCGATTCATGGCCCAGCGGCACCACTTCTGCCTCCGTCAGGAAATAATCGACCTGGGAAAGCCCCGTGGTGTAGCCATAACCCATCCAGGAAGCCTGCACGGGAGCGGGTTTTAGGGCGAACGCACTGAGCCGGTTGCCTGAGGTATGCCCCGCCATGTCGACCAGGATGTCGATGCGATCGGTATGGATCTTTTCCGCCAGAGCCGCATCGCTCATGCCCACCACGTCGTACCACTCATCGAACTGCCCGCGCAGCTGGTCGGTGATGTAGTCCTGGTCGCGCACGTCCGAGTAAGCCACCAGCTCCACGCGGCTGCGATCATGGTTTTCCAGCAAGGGAGCGATGAAGTAATAGCAGGAGTGGTTACGGAAATCAGGCGAGCAATAACCCACGCGCAGTTTTCGGTTGACCTTGCGTTCTACTTGGTAATCGAAATACTTGCGTGGCGGATAGAACGAATCGGTGATGTTGCGGTACTCGGTATAAATCTGCTGGGCGGTCATATCCGGATGGTAGTTCAGGGCAAACAGGAAGTTCGGCCGGGCAATCGGGTAGTCCGCCAGCAAGCGCCGATAATGAATCAGCGCCTCGTCGATCTTGACGAAGTTGGTCAGGGCATTACCCAGGTTGCTGGCCGCCTCCTTCTGCCCGGAGTCAAGCTCCAGCGCTTTCTGGTAATACTCGATGGCACGACTGGTTTTCCCCATGCCAATCAGCGCGTTGCCGAGATTGTTCCAGTAATTGGCGACATCGGGGCGCAAGGCCAACGCCTCGCGCATGCAATATTCGGCATCCTGGAAACGTCGCTGATCCAGATAAGAGTGAGCCAGGCTGCTCCACGCATCGGCATAGTTCGGATCGATGGCCACGGCCCTTTTCAGGCAGCCGGTCGCATCCGGTAGACGTCCCAGAAAAATGTATAGACTGCCCAGGTTGCTCCAGGCCAAGGCGTAATCCGGTTTCAGCTTGAGCGCATGGACCAGGCAAGTTTGGGCGTGGTCGTACATGCCATCGCCGAAATAGGTATTGCCCAGATTGTTAAGCGACTCATGACTGTCCGGTTTGAGTTGCAGCGATCGTTCGAAGCATTCGCGAATCTGGGTAGAAGGGAAACCTTGGTTCATACGGGCATTGCCGAGGTTGTACCAGGCCCGTGCATTGCTGCTGTTCTGTTGTACTGCCTGCTCGTTGCATGCCAGGGACTCCTCGGCACGGCCACTGCTACACAGAAGCTCCGCCAGCAAGTCCCAAGCACTGCTACAACTGGGCTCATCCAGCAGCGCATGACGCAATTCGGTTTCAGCCGCCTCATAGCGCCCTTGCTTCATAAAGCAGCGAGCCAGAACCCGACGCGCTTCGGCACGTTTGGGCTCAACGCTAAGAAACCGCCGCACCAAGGGCTCAGCACGCTGGACCAAATCGTGTTCTAGCAAACAATCGGCCAATATCCAATTCGCCTCGTGCTCCAGACGGCCAGCCGACTGCACAACTTCCAACTCGGTGCGGGCTTCGGCCAGACGACCGAGATGATAGAGCGCCACCCCCCTCGCTTGGCACAGCGTTGGCTCCTGGGAATCGATTTCATGGCTGAGCGATTCGACCTGCAGCCAATCCTCCGCCTGCAGCGCTTCCTTGAAGCGCTCTCGCAAGGCCGACTGGGTGTTGTTGGCCAGGCAGCATTTTTTGTACTTGAGGCCACTGCCGCAGGGGCAAGGATCGTTCCGCCCAACCTCGCCGGAAGCAGGCAACAATGCCTCCTGGTGCAATAGAGCGGCCTGCATGCGCTCCACCAGCCCGAGCATTTCACTGGCCTGGGCATTGTCGGGCTCCAGTTTCAAGGCTTGGCGCAAAACCAAGGCACAGGCCGGCCATGCCTGAAGCTGCAAATAGGTTTTACCGAGCTGAATGAAGTGTTGAGAATTCGTGGACTCCAACTCTATGAGGTGCTCATAGGCTTTCATCGCCGTTGCGCTGTCCTTGCTGGCCAGTGCCGCCTCGCCCAGCAATGCCCAACACTCCGTACTTTTAGGTCGCTGCGCTAAGACTCGCTCGCAGCTATTGCGTACCCGAGTGAAGTCGCCCTCATTGAAACCCAGGTGTGCCTGTTCGGTGTAAAAATTCAACAGCCAGTCATTCATGCTCATGTCCGTCAAAATAACAGCACTGGAAAGGTATCCTGCATTAAGTGTTTAGCCCCTACGCAGGATGCATGCCAATGGTTATGTCGAACCGAGCAGGATTAATCCGAGAACATCAACGCAGCTGGTTGAACAGATTGAGGCTGCTGATCTTCACGAAACTCTGCTGCGCCGCCTCGAGGATGATCGACTGGAAGGACAGGCGCGAGAGCGCCTCGGCGTAGTCGAGGTCGCGCAGGTCGGACTGTACGCCCTGGTTGATCAGGGTGACGTCCTGGGTGAAGTTTTCGGTGGATTCGATCACATTGAGCCGCCCACCTATCTCACCCTGCGACTGCAGCACCTGGCCATAGGTGGCATCCAGATTGAACAGGGCCACGGCCACCTGATCACGCATCACCAGGTTGCCGGCCGGATTATCCTGGGCGCTCTCCAGCGCCAAGCGCAGTTCCGCCACCACGTTCAGCACACCTTTCTTTTCATCCGCCGGATCACGGTTGATGTTGAAGATATCATCGGTACGCGGCGTGCCGTCCATCTGCACCCGTACCCCGCGAAAGCGAATCACGTCGCTGGTCTTCGGATCGCTATCGACGCTGCCGGTGGCTAGCACCAGCGGGTCCGGCAGAACCACCGGAAAAACCGGTGGGCTGGCCTGATCGTAAACCACATAGTTGGTATCACTGATGAAGCGGATGCCGATGCCGTCGGTCGGCAGAGGCGCCGGCACGCTGCTGGGGAAGGTGCTGTCGTAAGCCAGCTTGTCCTCGACTATGCCCAGGGAAATCCGGCTGTCGCTCGGATTTCCCGCCGGATCGAGACCGGCTGCGGCCTTGTTGGTGGTCACGCGATTGGCGTTGAACACATCCTCGAACACCTTCTTGCCGTTATCGTTGATGGCGATGAAGGTATCGCTGGCAATCTGAATCTCGCGCTGACCCTCGTCACCGACGTAGCTGTAGGTGTTGTTCGGGTTGCGTACGAAAGGCTCGGTCTTGCCCAGGTTGCCGGCGAACAGGTACTCACCGCGGGCGTTGCGGCTGTTCATCAGGTTGAGCAACTCCTCCTCGCGCTCGGTCAGTTCCTTGGCGAGGGCCGCTTTGTCGGTCCTGTCCTGGGCGCCGTTGCCGGCTTGCACGGCGATTTCGCGGATGCGCTGCAGCACATTGCCCACCGAGGTGAGAATGGCCTCCTCCTGGGTCAGGCTGTTCTTCGCCGCGGTCAGGTTGGCCTGGTATTGATCGTATTGACCCTTTTCCTGTTCCAGTTGCAGCAGGCGCGCGGCAGCCACCGGATCGTCCGCCGGGGTGAGGATCTTTTTGCCCGTGCTGATCTGTTCCTGGGTGCGGGTAACGTTGCTGTAGTTGCGCTGGATGCCGCTCACCGCGTTGTTGAAGGCTTGCTGGCTGGAAATACGCATGGCTATGGCCCTCAGTTGAACGTGTTGATCAGGGTGTCGAACAGCGAGCGCGCCACCTGGATGATCTGCGCCGACGCCTGATAGTACTGCTCGAACTGAATCAACTTGGCCGCCTCTTCGTCGAGGTTGACGCCGGACAGCGAGTCGCGGTTGTCCTGCGCCTGTTTGAGGATGATTTCGCTGGCCTGATTATCGATGCGCACCTGGCTGGTCAGGGTGCCGATGCGCTCGACTAGATCACCGTAAGCGTCAGTGAAGCTTACGCCCGTCGTACCTGGCACTGTGACGCCGATGGTCGCCTGGGATTGCAGCTTCACCAGCTTGAGGCCGTTGCTGTTGTTCGACACGCCATTGGCGTTGAAGCCCAGGGTGAAGCTGTCGCCACTCTGCGGCACGCCGCTGAGGGTGAACTGGAAGTTGTAGGTGCCGCTGGCGTTGACCATCTGCAGCTGCAAGGTATTGGTCTGCCCGGGCTGCAGGCCGGTAGCCAGCGGGCTGATGTAGCTCAGGGTCACGCCCGGCGGCAATGCGCCGGTCAGAGTCGGCGGCGCACCGGAGGTAAAGGTCAGGTTGATGCCGGCGCCGAACTGCGCGGACAACGCCGCTGGGTCGATCGGCGTCGGCCCGCTGATCAGGTCCGGCTGACCAATCTTGCCGGTGCCACGGTTGTTCAGGGTGGCCTGGGCCTTGGCGGGTCCGCCGAGGGCCAGTTGGTCGGGCTGATCGAGCACCCTAGTCATGTCGGTGGCGCCGCGCCGGGTCGGTTGCAGGGTCAGGCGGTCGCCGTTGTTGAAGGTGGTGCCGGTCAGCGCGACGGTGATGCCGTCGAAACTGACGTTGGCTGGCAGCGTACCGACGGCCGCGCCAGCCACGATTTGATTGTCGGAAAACCGGCGAATCTGATAGTTGCCGCCGGCGATCGAAAGTTCGTAATCGCTGGTGGTCACCTGAGTCGTATCGGTGATGGTGATGCTGCCACCTATATCGCCGGTGTTGGTTGGCGGCACCAATACCCGCAACGCCGCCGATTGCGGGTCGTTGATGTCACGGAACAGGTTGACGCCGGCCTGGCCGCGCAGGTCAAGGCCCTGGCCCAACTGGTCGTTGACCTCGTCGGAGATGGCCATGGCCAGCCGGCCCAAGGCGTTGAAGCTGTTATCCAGCACACCGCTGCGAAATTTCAGCACACCGCCGAGTTCGCCACCGGTCAGCAGGTTGGTGACGTTCTGCTGCGAGCCACCGGAGGTGAACAGGATGTCGAAGCGCGAAGGATCGTTATTGCCCGGCACCGCACTGAGGGTGGCGGTGGTGTTGCCGACCACCAGCGGCTGCCCGCTGCCAATGAAGATGTTGAGGTTGTCCTCCTGAGGGATGACCTGTACGCCGATCAGCTGCGATAACTGGCGCACCGTCTCTTCCCGCGCATCCAGCAGATCGTTCGGCTCGGAGCCATTGGCCTTAGCCGTGGCGATGGCGTCGTTGTATTGAGCGATGGAACTGGCCAAGCGGTTGATCTGGTCGACCTGGGTGCTGAGCTGACCGTTGAGCGTCTCGTTCTGTTTGGCGATCTGGTCGTAAACGGTATTGAAGCGCTTGACCAACCCCTCTGCCTCGGACAGCAGCAACTGCCGGGCGGGGATATTGGCCGGGTCTTCGGCGGCCACCTGGACGGCCGCGAAGAATTTCTGCAGGCCCGGCGTCACGCCGGTCTCGCTGTTGGCCAGCAGCGAGTCGAGCTGTTCGATCTGCGCGCGATAGGTGGACAGATCGCCATTCAGGCTGGTGGAGGAACGCAGCTGGCTGGTGAGGAACTCGCTGGCCAGACGCCGGATATCCGTCACCTGGGTGCCGGAACCGATGAAACCGGCACCGGAAAACTGCGGGAGGCGCGTCGCCTGGATGCTCTCCTGGCGCGTGTAGCCGGGGGTGTTGACGTTCGTGACGTTATGCCCGGTAACGGTCAGGGCGGTTTTGTTCGCCGCCAGACCCGACAGCCCGATACTCAGTAAGTCAGCCATAACTCTCTAGCCTCAGCCCCTCGTGGGCGCGACATCGGCGGCGGCGATGTTCTGGTAGGTCTGCATCTGCCGGGCGATCTGCGCCACCTTGCGCGCGTACTGCGGGTCGGTGGCATAACCGGCCTGTTGCAGTTCGCGCACGAAGCGTTCCGGTTTATCGGCCGCAGCCAGGGCTTCTTGATAGCGGCCGTTGTTCTGCAGGAAATTCACGTAGTCATCGAAACTCTGTTGGTAGGAGTCGTAGGCGCGGAACGAGGCCGCTTCCTTCACGGCCTTGCCGCCCTGGTACTCGGTGGTCAGTACCCGCGCCGCCTCGCCGCCCCAACTGCCATGGGACTTGATGCCGAACAGGTTGTGGCTGCTGCTGCCGTCCTGCTGACGGATGATCGACTTGCCCCAGCCGGTTTCCAGGGCGGCCTGGGCGACCAGATAGCGCGGATCGACGCCGATCTTCTGCGCGGCTTTCTCGGCCATCGGCAGCATGGCGGCAATAAATTCGTCCTTCGAGGCGAAGGCCGCCTTGCCCGGCGCCAGCGGCGGCTGCGCCAGGCGCCGACCGCTGATGGCGTCACTACCGTCCAGGCTCAGGGCCATATCGGCCGGCGCGGCGGAGGCCTTGGCCGGAATCCAGTCGTTCTGCGCCAACGCCTGGCCGTCCGCCGCCGCACTCGCCGGTACTATGCCGGCGAGCAAACGGTCGGTGAGCTTGCCCGGCAAGGCCAGGCGCCGCTGGTTGAGCAAGGGCGCATCGTTGCGCTCGCCATCGACCTGGGCCAGGGGTTTGCTCGGCGCACCGGGCAGCGCCTCACCGACCTGGGCAAAGGGATTGGGCCGGCTGTCGGCAGCCTTGATCTTCGACATCTGCCGCACCAGCACGTCGGCCAGGCCGATACCGTTCTGGTGATTGGACAGGGTCACCGCCAGCTGTTGGTCGTGCATGTCCTGGTAGGTTTTGCTCTCGTTGCTGTTCATGAAGTTGCCTTCACCGAACACTTCGTTGGCCGAACGCATGGCCTTGAGCATTTCATTGAGAAACAGCGACTCGAACTCCTGAGCCACTTTCTTGATGTTCTTTTCGCTGTCGCCGCCCACCTTGAACTGCTGCAGGCGGTTGAGGTCGTTGAACGCGCCACTGTCCAGCGGGCTTTTGCCATTGCCGAGCAAACCAGATGAAAGACGAGAGTCCATGGCTAGCTCCTCAAATCACAATCAGGTCGGCCTGCAGAGCGCCGGCTTGCTTGAGCGCCTCCAGGATGGCCATAAGGTCGGATGGCGAGGCGCCGACCTGATTCACCGCACGCACGATTTCATCCAGCGTGGTCCCGGGGCCGAACTTGAACATCGGCTTGGCTTCTTCATCGGCATTCACCCGCGAGCGCGGTACCACCGCGGTTTCCCCGCCGGACAGGGCCTCCGGCTGGCTGACGATAGGGTCTTCGGTGATGGTCACCGTCAGGCTGCCGTGGGTCACCGCCGCCGGCTGCACCCGCACGTTCTGGCCTATGACTATGGTGCCGGTGCGCGAGTTGATGATGACCTTGGCCACCGCCTGGCCGATCTCGACTTCGAGGTTCTCCAGAATCGACAGGTAATCCACCCGCTGGTTGGGGTCCAGCGGCGCGCTGACGCGGATCGAGCCGCCATCGACCGCCTGGGCCACGCCCGGGCCGAGCAGCTCATTGATATGGTCGACTATATTCTTCGCCGTGGTGAAATCCGGGCGATTGAGGTTGAGGGTCAGGCTGTTGCCCTGGTCGAAACCGCTCGGCACCGGCCGCTCCACAGTGGCGCCACCGGGAATGCGCCCGGCCGACGGCACATTGACGGTGATACGCGAGCCATCGCCGCCTTCGGCGTCGAAACCGCCGACCACCAGGTTGCCCTGGGCGATGGCGTAGACATTGCCGTCTATGCCTTTCAGCGGAGTCATCAGCAGGCTGCCGCCGCGTAGGCTCTTGGCGTTGCCTATGGATGAAATGGTGATATCGATGGTTTGCCCTGGCTTGGCGAACGCCGGCAGCTCGGCATGGATGGACACCGCCGCGACGTTCTTCAACTGCACGTTGCCGCCCTGCGGCACCTTGATGCCGAACTGCGCCATCATGTTGTTGAAGGTCTGCACGGTGAAGGGCGTCTGGGTGGTCTGGTCGCCGCTGCCGTTGAGGCCGACCACCAGGCCGTAGCCGATCAACTGGTTAGCGCGCACGCCCTGGATGCTGGCCAGATCCTTAAGCCGCTCGGCCTGGACCGTCGCCGCCAGCAGTAAGGCGGCGACTGCCAGCCAATAGGTGGAAAGCTTCTTCATACTGGCCACCCTTAGAACGGCCACAGCGGGCTAAGAAAGAAGCGGCTCATCCAACCCGGCTGGCTCGCATCGGCGAAGGCTCCAGTACCCGAGTAGGTGATGCGCGCATCGGCGATGCGGGTCGAGGACACGGTATTGTCCGTGGCGATATCGTCCGCCCGTACCAGGCCGGCAATGCGCACCAGCTCATCGCCGGTATTGAGGGTCATCCACTTCTCACCGCGCACCAGCAGGATGCCATTGGGCATCACTTCGGCCACCGATACGGTGATCGAGCCGGTCAGGCTGTTGCTCTGCCCCGCCTGCCCGGAACCCTCGCTCTCACGAGTGGCATTGAAACTGGCATCCAGCCCCAGGGTGTCCGCCGTCAGACCCAAGGCGCCAATCGCCGCCAAGGGATTTTTCGGGGTCACGGCCATGCCGAACAGGTTGGGCACGCCGAGGTCGGCGGAGCTGTCCTTCTCGATCTGGCTGCTGTTGTTCTTGCTGGCCTGGGTGCGCTCGTTGAGGGTGATGGTGATGATGTCGCCGACTCTATAGGCCTTGCGGTCGCCAAACAGGCTGTTCTCGAAACCGGCCTGGTAGATCGAGCCATTGTTCTGCGCCGCCGGCAGCGGGGTACGCGGCATCACCGGGGCGTAATAGGGATCATCCGGCTTGGGCGCAGGGGCCATGCAGCCGCTCAAAGCCACGGGGCCAAGCAGTGCCAGAAGGATCATCAGCCGGTTCATATCTACTACCTCAGTGCTGCATTTTGTAGGGCGGGTGAAACCCGCCATGGGGCCATGCCTACTGGACCTTGGTGGGTTACGCCGCTTCGCGGCTAACCCGGCAGCATGGGTATCGCTGCGCTCAACCCATCCTACGGATTAAAGATTCTGCGAAATAAAGCCGAGCATCTGGTCCGCAGTGGAAATGACCTTGGAATTCATCTCATAGGCACGCTGGGTGGTGATCATATTCACCAGTTCCTCCACCACGCTGACGTTGGAGTTTTCCAGGGTGTTCTGCAGGGTGGTGCCCAGGCCGTTCAAGCCTGGCGTGCCGACCTGGGGCGCGCCGCTGGAGGCGGTTTCCAGGAACAGGTTGTTGCCTATCGCTTCCAGCCCCCCCGGGTTGATGAAGTCCGCGGTCTGCAGGTTGCCGACGACCTGCGGCTGCGGGTTGCCGGCGGTGGTCACCGACACCGTGCCGTCTTCGCCCACGGTAAAGGTGCGCACCTCGTCGGGCAGGACAATCGCCGGCTCCAGGGCATAACCACTGGAGGTGACCATCTGGCCATCGGAGTTCAGGTGGAAGCTGCCGTCCCGGCTATAGGACACCGTGCCGTCGGGCAGCAGCACCTGAAAGAACCCGCGACCGTTGATCGCCAGATCCAGCGGCTGCTCGGTGGTTTGCAGGCTGCCGGCGGTGAAGATTTTCTGCGTGCCAACCACCCGCACACCTGTACCCAGCTGCAAGCCGGTGGGCAATTGACTGTCCTGACTGGACTGACCGCCGGGTTGACGGCGAATCTGGTACAGCAGGTCCTCGAACTCGGCGCGATCACGCTTGAAGCCGGTGGTCGAGACGTTGGCCAGGTTGTTGGAAATGGTGGTCAGGTTGATGTCCTGGGCGGACAAACCGGTCTTGCTGACCCACAGTGCCGGAAGCATAGCGATTCTCCTCGGGCGCCGTTTTAACGACGCCGCGTGCTGATAATTAGGTCATTTGCAAAACGCGCGCCATCGCTGCCGAGTTGTCTTCGGCGGTGCGCATCATCTTCACTTGCAGTTCGAATTGACGGGACAGGGAGAGAATCGCGGTCATCTCTTCCACCGCGTTGACGTTGCTCGACTCCAGCACCCCCGAGGTGATCTGCACGCTCGCATCGGCCAGCAGCGGGCCTTGGCCCTTGAAGCGGATCAAGCCGTCGGTGCCCTTCTCCATCTGCTTGAGGTCCGGGTTGACCAGCTTCAGGCGATCGACCTCGGCCAACACGTTCGGCGCCTCGCCGAGGGCGCGAATGCTGATGGTGCCGTCCTGGCCGATCTCGATCTTCTGCTCAGGCGGTACCGCGATAGGCCCGGCATTGCCCATAACCGGCAAGCCATTGCCAGTACGCAGCATACCCAGGGCATCGACATTCAGGCTGGCGGTGCGCACATAGGCCTCGCTGCCGTCCGGGGCCTGCACGGTCAGCCAGCCCTTGCCGCCAATCGCCACGTCTAGGTCACGCCCGGTTTCCTGCAAGGAGCCCGGAGTGAAGTCGGTGCCTGGGCGCTCGCTCATGGCATAGACCCGCGACGGATAACCGTCACCGAAGATCGGCATGGAACGCGCCTGCTCGAAATCACGGCGAAAGCCGGTGGTCGAGATATTCGCCAGGTTGTTGGCGTGGGCACGCTGGGCCAGGGTGTTCTGGTGGGCCCCAGTCATGGAGACGTACAGCATCTTGTCCATGGTCATTCTCCGAGTTGGGCTTGCCGCCCGCTGCTCTATGCAAGCTATAAAGCAATAGCTATGCCATGCCCTGAAAACAACAATAAGACATTGAATAATAATGATTTTATAAAATAAAAAAGGCCCCGAAAGGAGCCTTTCAACGATCTGCCGGCGATTTTTTGCCGCCTGCCATCCATGGCGGCCACCCTGCGGGCCGTCGCTGCGCGACGTTAAAAATGGCTCCTGGCCATTTTTTGCCGCCCCAGGCAGACGCAGAGCCTGCCGAGGGCGGCCGCCTTCTATCAGCGGATATTGATAATGGTCTGAGTCACCGCACTTTCGGTCTCGATGGTCTTGGCATTCGCCTGATAGTTGCGCTGCGCGACTATCAAGTTGACCAGCTGGTCGGACAACTCGACGTTGGAGTCCTCCAGCGCCCCCGACTGCAGGGCACCCAGAGTGCCGGTGCGCGGCGTGCCTACCACTGGCTCACCCGACTCGAACGACTGCACCCAGGCGGTTTTACCCACTGGCGTCAGGCCCTGCGCGTTGGCGAAGTTGGCCAGTACGACCTGACCTTGCACCTTGGACTGACCGTTGGTGTAGCGAGCGAAGATCACCCCGGTATCGTCGATTTCCAGGCCCGCCAACTGGCCGGTGGTGAAGCCATCCTGACTGATGCTGTTGACCGCGAAGGAGCTGGCGAACTGGGTGGAGCCCCGCGGATCGAAGGTGAAACCCGGCTGGTTGCCCAAGGCCCCGTTCCAACTGTAGGTCGGCGGCACCAGGCCATCGGAGACCGCCGGAATCCAGCCGTTGGCCGAGGGTACGCCGTCGGTATCGGAGTTGAAGGTAATGACGTTGGTCGCCGCGACCGAGGTGGCCGCCGCCGTCGCGGCGTTGGCGGCGGTGATGGTCTGCAACTGACCCGCCGAATCGTATTGCACGGTGAAGGACAGGGGAGTGGTGTTGGCCGGGTTGAGTGGGTTCACCCCATCAATCAGCACATTCATGGTCCACTGATTGGTGGCCGGCGCCGCATTCTTTACATAGTACTGGGTCATCACATGCGGATTGCCCTGGCTGTCGTAGATGTTCAGCGAGGTCGACGAGTTGTACGACAGCGGATCGCCCGGACTGAAGGTCGCCGCATTGATCGGCCGGATATCGGTCGAATTCAGGTTGAAGTTCTGCAAGATAGCCGAGGTCGCCTTAGGCGCCTGATTATCGCTCTGCACCTGCAGATCGCCTTGCACGCCACTCAGAAGATTGCCATTGGCATCCACCGGATAGCCCTGCAAGCGATGACTGAAATTATTGACGATGAAACCGTCGCGGTCAGTGCCGAAATAACCGGCGCGCGTATAGTTGATCTCGCCATTATTGCTGGTGACGAAGAAACCGTTGCCGTTGATCGCCAGGTCCAGGCCATTTTGCGTGTAGTTGATATTGCCCTGCTTGAACTGCTGCGACACATTGGCCAGCAGCACGCCGCTGCCCTGGGGGTTGGAGCCCGAACCGAGCACCGACGCGGCATAGACATCGGCAAACTCCGCCCGCGACTGCTTGAAGCCGGCCGTACCGGCGTTGGCGATGTTGTTGCCGGTCACGTTGAGATCACTGGTCGCCGCGCGCAGACCACTCAGACCTATATTGAACGCCATGGAAGACTCCTTTGCCGGAACCGCCGGCCGCTAAAACCTGTTAGTTACTGACCGATGACCTGCACCTGGGAGAGCGGCACGGTGCCAAGCCCCGCCAGGTTGAGCATCAACTCGCTGCCGCCCAGGGTGACGCTGTCGACGTTGGCCGGCAGCATGGTCTGCAGCCCCTTGGTTTCCCCCTGATAGCTGGCCTGGGCCTCGAACTTGTAGGTGCCGGGCGGCAACAAGTTGCCGCTGGCATCCTTGCCGTCCCAGATAAAGCTGACATTGCCGGCGGCCTGTTCGCCCATATTGATCCGACTGACCGCCGTACCCGCCCTGTCGTACACGTTGACGTAGACGTTACTGCTGCTGGTCGGCAATAGCAGGCTGGCCTTGAAGCTCTCGCTGGTATCGACCACCGCCTTATCGGTCGGAATGATCACCTTGCGCCCGACCATGGATGACGCCTGCAAGGCCTGGGACGATTGATAACCGCTGAGCAGCGAGCCCATGCTGGTATTCAACTTCTCGATCCCCTCGACCTGGCTGAACTGCGCCAATTGGGCGATAAATTCGCCGTTGCCCTGGGGCTCCAGCGGGTTCTGGTTATTCAGTTGGGCCACCAACAGGTTCAAGAACTCGTTCTTGCCCAGCTCTTTATTGGTAGAACTCTGATTCTTGATCTGGTACTGATCCAGTGACGAACCACTGACATCGCCAACAGTACTCATAGCTATGTGCTCCTTTTTACTGGCGGCTTACTGGCCCAGGGTCAATACCCGCTGCATCATCTGCTTGGCGGTGTTCATCATTTCAACGTTGGTCTGGAATGCCCGGCTGGCGGAGATCATGTCAGCCATCTCTTCCACCACATTGACGTTGGGGTAATACACATAGCCCTTGTCGTCGGCGGCCGGATGGTTGGGCTCGTAGCGCGGCATCAGGCTGCCTTGATCCTCCACCACGCCCAGCACCTGCACCCCCGCACCGGCCTCATCCTGCTCGGCAAACAGCGAACCACGGTCGCCGTTCTGCGCCGACTGGAACAGGGTGGCGAACAGCGGGTGACGGGCGCGATAGGTCTGCTCGATGCTCGAGGAAACCGTCTCGGCGTTGGCGATGTTGCTGGAAATGGTATTCAGGCGAGTGCTCTGGGCACTCATGCCGGTTCCGGCGATATTGAACACACTGGCGAGTGACATGGCTTCAGGCTCCTATTAATCGCCGCGCAGGGCGCTGACCAGCCCTTTGAATTTGCTGTTGAGCAGGGTGAAGCTGGCCTGGAACTGCACCGAGTTTTCCGCGTAGTTGGATTGCTCGATTTGCAGGTCGACGCTGTTCTGATCGATCGAGGGATGGAAGGGGATGCGGTACGCCAACTCGGCCTCCCCCATCGGCACGCCATCTGCAGGAATATGCCGGCTATCGGTGCGGTTCAGGTTGACCGGGCCGCGCTGGCTCTTGGCGCTTTGCTCCGCCAGCACGGTGGCGAACTCCAGATCACGCGCCTTGTAGTGCGGCGTGTCGGCGTTGGCGATGTTGTTGGCCAAGACTTCGGCACGCTGGGCGCGAAAGCCCAGTGCCTGTTCATGGATGCCGAGGGCCCGATCGAAACTGATGCTCATACGCAGAAACCTTTGCCGGTTGGCGTTACTGTTTTCCGTGCAAGACCATAAGCAAGCCCTGTGCCATATTATTTTTTATATGTTTTTCAATAACTTAATCACTTTACAGGCCTTCGAATAAGGCAAAGCGGCAAGGGCTTTCCGCCCACTGACAGGCAAAGCGGCAAAACCGCTGCCGCTTGCCGCCCGGCTTGGCTTGGCTTGGCTTGGCATAAACGGCCAACCAGCCGGACGCTCCGGCAAAATCCGCCCACAAAAAATGGTCGGGAGACATTTTTAGCGTCGCACAGCGACGACCCGAAGGGTGGGCGCCATGGATGGCAGCCCATAAAAAAACCGGCATTGCGCCTAATGCCAGCCAGTTAAGCTGACTGGCATTTTTCTTTCTGATCGGATACTTCGAGGATTTGAGCCTGATCGCCCGGGGATAAACACGCTCTTCTCGTCGATGCGGCAGGACATAG
>Ga0209343_10001730_pt1 | contig 29022 bp, 31 predicted proteins | sample RifCSPlowO2_02_FD_184026 | JGI IMG/M metagenome (GOLD analysis project Ga0209343, IMG submission 184026) | Groundwater microbial communities from Rifle, Colorado - Rifle CSP2_plank lowO2_0.2 (SPAdes) (version 2) | ecosystem: Environmental > Aquatic > Deep subsurface > Groundwater | place... | reverse complement strand
GCCCGCCATAACTTTGCAGAAAATCCTGAAAAGCCTGTGTGGGGATGTCGGCGCGGCGATTGACTGCGATGTCGGGGATGGCGCGAGTGGCGCAGGGGGTTAGGTTTTTTGGTGTGCTCTCACCCCCTCTCCCAGCCTCTCTCCCGTCAAGGGAGAGAGGAGCTTGGCTTCCCTCTCCCCTCGCGGGAGAGGGATTGAGGGAGAGGGGGGTAGAAATAATATCGAGCCGCGCAAACTCCTTCGCGCGAATAAAAAACCGCTCCGCGTCCAGAAACAATTCCTTCGGCTCCAGCAACGGGCGCTGCGGATCACCCCTGAGCAGGTTGTAGCGCGACGCGGCATCCTTCGCGAACGTAGCGATGGCTTCGTCCACTTCGTGATGCAGGCACAGCGTGGCGTTGTCCGGCAGGTAGTCGAACAGCGTGGCGGTCTTGTCGAAGAACAACGGCAGATAGTATTCGATGCCCGCCGGGGCGTTTCCCTTGCTCACGTTCTTGTAGATGTGCGACCTTGACGGGTCGCCCTCGAAGCGCTCGCGGAAATTCTGGCGAAAGCGCGATTGCCCTGCCTCGTCAAGCGGAAACTCGCGTGCGGGCAGCAAGCGGATTTCTGGCACCGGATACAGCGTGCGCTGCGTGTCCACGTCGAAGGTGGCGATAGTTTCGATCTCATCGTCAAACAGGTCGATGCGGTACGGCAGCACGCTGCCCATCGCAAACAGATCGATGATGCCGCCGCGCACGCAGTATTCACCGGGCGACAACACCTGCTGCACATGGTTGTACCCTGCGAAAGTCATCTGCTCGCGCAGTTTGGCGAGGTCGAGTTTTTCGCCGCGCTTGAGGAAAAAGGTAAAGGCGGCGAGATATTCCACGGGCGGCAACGGGTACAGCGCGGTGGTCACCGGCACGACGATCACGTCGCACGAACCGCTGCGAATATGATGCAGCGTCGCAAGGCGTTCGGAAATCAGATCCTGGTGCGGAGAAAAATGATCATAAGGCAGCGTCTCCCAATCCGGCAGCAGATGTACGCGCAGCCCTGGCGCGAAAAACGGGATTTCTTCCACCAGCCGCTGCGCTTCCAGTGCATTGGCTGGAATCACCGTCAGCGGAGAGTTTTTTTCGGCATATTGCGCCAATGCGAGGGCATCGGACGAACCCGCCAACTGCGAGTAGCGCGGGCGTGAATGGGATGATGAGAACAGCATGAAGAACAACCAGAAGCGGAGCCAGTAAGGATGCTGATTATAAGTGAAACGATGAATTGCCGTTCCAGCAAAACGACTTGCAAATAAAAAGGACTATGGCACGCCGACACTCCAGAAAACCATGGCGACTCAGGGGCTAATTATTATTGAAAAATATGTTTCACGAAAAAATGCCGCAGTCCATAACAGAATGCGGCATTTTTTGTGGCCGGTGCCTTAATGAATCTGCAAGCAGGGGCCAGTTTTTTGTTGCTGTTTGTTTTATGCAAAGAGTTTAGTAAGCGAAAAAATAATTATGACCATCATGGTCAGTTCGACCATCGAAAAACCTGATTGGTGTTTCATTTCAATTCTCCCAAAGTGTCGGAGCCGCAACCCCGGTTGAGTATCGCACTGAGAGGCAACATTCATTTTGACGATCAGTTCCTTGCCGCAGCAAGATTGTTAACAAAAAGAATTGCTGACACTCAATTTGACAGGAAAGCAGTTGCTTTGCCAGCCCAAAACTCCGGGCTTATCAAATGCAACTACTCTGGTTATCGGAAAAATCCGGGAAAACTTTATGCTTGATTATCCGGGAGGATTAGCGGTGAAAGTGTGCCATATCCGAAACAGCACACGCGTAAAACGCACTTCTGCTGGAAAGAGCGTTTCCGCAATTACCATTCAATGCGATCAAAAAACCGCATGATTTTCACCGTGCAGTTTTTCAGGTAATAGCGGGTTTTGCTAACGCAACCTTTCCGCTATTTCCTTCTCGGCAGTGGCCCAATGCTCGGTTGAATCTCCCTGGAAACCGTGCCGCTCGGCGATAAAGTAAGCGGCCATTTCCACCATGCGGTAACGCTCTTCGGGAGTTAGGTTCGCGGCGGCCTTTTTTGTGGCAGGCTCGGCCTTTGCAATTGCAGCCTTGACGGGCACCGCCTTTTTCACCGGCGGTTTTGCCACAGCAGCAGACGCAGGCGCTTTCTTTACTGCCGGGGGTTTGGCGGTTTTCGGTTTTGCAACTGCGGTCGCAGTTTTTTTAGCGGCTACCTTTTTTGCGGTTGCCGCTACCGCCATTTTAGCCGCTTTCGGCTTGCTGACAGTTGCACTGGTTTTTTTTGTTGCAGCCGCTTTTTTTGGAGCCGGTTTTGTTTTTTGCGTTGCCATACTAGTCACCTCGCTGATTCTGGGTTGAGATACCTACGAGCAAGTTCGCCATACTCCGCATAGGACGTTTTTAGTAGTTGTTGAATATCCCTGCTGCTTGGCATGATATTAGCTCGGCCTATGTCAGTCAACATCAAACACAACACCTCAAACCCCGCCACGACCAGTTGACGCCCCCCCTTCAACCGGTTAGGGTTTGCTACATTGCTTTTCGCCAGACATGCCCATGAAATATATCAAAACCGAACTTCCGATTGTTATCGCCCTGATCGTTCTTGGATTGGGCTTCGCCCTCGAGCACAGCGCCGTAGAACACGGCGGCGCAATGCTGTGGGGATTGCTGCTGGTGATCCTCGCCGCGATCATCGGCGTGGCGTTCCGTATCGCCCACCACGCCGAAGTGCTGGCGATACGCTTCGGCGAGCCATACGGCACGCTGATCCTCACGCTCGCCGCCGTATCGGTCGAGGTGGTGATCCTGATCGTGCTGCTGCAAGGGGCACCCAACCCGACGCTGGCGCGCGACACGGTGTTTGCCGCCGTGATGTTCGACATCAACGGCATCCTCGGCCTCGCGGCCATCGTCGGCGGCCTGAAACACGGCAGCACAAAATACAACATCTCGTCGGCCAACTCCTTCGTCGCGATGCTGCTGGTCGCCATCGGCGTCGGCATGTTCATCCCGGACTTCGTGCCGGAAAATCAATGGAAGACCTATTCGGTCTTCTCCATCGTCATCATGGCGGTCATGTACATGGGCTTCCTGCGCCTGCAAACGGTGGAGCACCGCAACTTTTTCGAATACGGCTCCGGCACGGAAGAAGAGGCGCACGATCTCGCGCATAGCCCGAATGCGTTGCATGTCGCGATCATGCTCGGCGCGATCGTGCTGGTCGGCGTGCTGTCTGAGGTGTTGTCGGTGCTGCTGGATGCCGGGCTGTCCGGCAGCAGTTTGCCGAAATCGATCCCGGCGGTGCTGGTGGCGTTGATCTCCGCCAGCCCGGAAATCCTCACCGCGCTCCGGGCGGCGCAGAACAACCGCATGCAGACCACCGTCAATATCGCGCTGGGCGCTTCGCTCGCCACCGTGTTGCTCACGCTGCCGGTGATCGAGACCATCGCGCTGTCCACCGGCGAACGCATCGATATGGCGCTCACGCCGGTTCAGGCGGGCATGCTGCTGCTGACCTTCCTCACCGTGATGAACAATCTCCACGACGGCGAGACCAACGCCATCGAGGGCATCAGCCACTTCGCGCTGTTCGCGGCCTTCATCGCGCTGGTGATGATGGGGCTGGTCTGATGCACCACTCTCCGCGTGTGCCCGACAAGGCGCACGCTTGAGTTGAAAGCCGTTGCGATGCTGATCCCAATAGTTTGAATAGTTCGCAATCCTGCCCTTCAAGGCTACTCTACAAATATGTTCAAGTTATGAGCGGAATAAAATCTACGCAGCTTATAATTCCGCCCCCTAATCTTTCAGAACCACCATGAAATTCCGCGTCATACCCGTTACACCTTTTCAACAGAACTGCACCCTGCTGTGGTGCGAAAAAACCCGCCGTGGCGCCGTGGTCGATCCGGGGGGCGATGTACCAAAGATTTTGGCGGCGATAGCAGAGGAAGGGATTACAGTCGATAAATTGCTGATAACGCACGGGCATATCGATCATGCTGGCGGTGCCGCCGAACTGGCCAAACAACTCAATGTGCAGATCGAAGGGCCGCATGCCGAAGATGTCTTTCTGCTCGAAGAGTTGCCGGGACAATCGCAACGCTATGGCTTCCCCCTGGCCGCATCTTTTATTCCAACCCGCTGGTTGAAGGATGGCGACAGCGTACAGATCGGCGAAGAAGTGCTGGCCGTGTTGCACACACCGGGGCATACGCCCGGCCATGTGACGTTCTTCGATCCCGCCGCAAATCTGGCGCTTGTTGGCGATGTGCTGTTTCGCGGCTCGATCGGGCGCAGCGATTTCCCGCGCGGCGATTTCGACACGCTGGTTTCCTCTATCCGCGAGAAGCTGTTCCCCCTCGGCGATAATGTCGCTTTCATCTCCGGGCACGGAGCGATGTCCACCTTCGGCGATGAGCGGCGAACCAATCCGTTTTTGGTCGGGCAATGAGGGCTGCGCCTGAATTGCCACCGCGTTTTTGTAAGGCGGATAAAGCCTGTTTTGCTGTTGCGCGGCACAACGCAAAACTCTGAAGGAACTGCTCAAACAGAAATTGGACGCAAGGAGATTCAAATGAAACGCAACTTGTTTAATGAACTGAAAGAGGGATTCACCGCACTTGAATCTGCACGCAAGGACAAGATCACCTTGCGACAGCATGTCGTAGAAAAAAAACCTGCGCCCACCATAACCCCGGAAGAGTTGCTCAACCTTCGGGAGAAGCTGCACATGTCGCGCACCGTATTTGCCAGATACCTGCGCACTAACGAACGCACACTGGAAAACTGGGAGCAAGGCCGAGCCAGCCCCAATGCCCAAGCTGCGATTTTGATTCGTATGGTTGAGCGTTACCCGGATACGGTCGAACGTCTGTCTGCTATCTGATTGCCGTTTGATAAGCACAGATGCTTGCGCGAGGCCTGATCAATAGAGACTAGCCTATTGATTTGCGAATCGGAGAGTGTGAAACAAAATGGGATGTTCAGGAGGGTAATGCGAACCCCAATGGAACTTATGATGGGCTGCTTTGGAGCTGATAGTAGGGCGGCGGCATGTCGGCTTTGTGCCAGAAGCCGCCAGTCGACATCGGCCTACAGTTTGCTCAAATACTGAGCAGACGGCATAAGAAGCCGCCTCCTCACCAAATCCTAGATTAGCCCCACCTCAATCACGATTAATTCATACTAGACTAAGGTGCTAGTCTTCTTTGCCTGGTTGCTGAGAAAATGAACGCTAATACAATCACCACGCTTATTATCGTACAGAATCGCTGCATCAAGATTGAGCACGCCAATTCTTCATGAAAATTGACGATATCGTCCTTTCCATTTCCGGCAGCTTCATTCTGCTGTGGGGTGTCGCCTCGAGCTATTTTGGCCTGAGAAATTTGCGGCTGGCGCAGCAGTCGCTATCTTGGCCGAGCGTGCCAGGTCGAATTACCGTTTCCGAGGTTCAGAGCCACAATTTCGGCGAGTTGGACGATGCCGTTGATTTCCCCGTGGTGAGATACTCCTACTCGGTTTGCGGGGTCAAATACGAGGGCTCGCGCATCTCCCACAGCGACGGCGATATCAGCAACTTAGGCTTGGCGGCGGCGACTGAAATTATTGACTGTTACCGCAAGGGAGAGGAACTCAGCGTCTACTACAATCCTGATCGGCCCAGCGATTCGGTACTGATCCTCGACGTTGGCAACAATGTCTATACGATGCTGAGAATCGGGATAGTGTGTCTGCTGATTGGTACCGGGATGGTGTGCTGGTTCGGACTGCGACACCTTGTTACCTGAGTGTTGGTAACATCGGCGCAGGAATGATATATTAGTTATGGTTGAAGCACATTATTTTGTAAAAATATTTAGCTATAGATTGCGCCATGAAATGTCCAAAATGCCAATTTGAACAGCCTGACAATACAACGGAATGTTCCCATTGCGGCATAATATTTTCAAAATGGGTAAATACGGCAAGCATTGCTCCCATCGAAGGTCAGCAAGAGAAATCATCCAATGGTTTTTTAAAGATTGCTTTGGTTTTGTTGGGTATTCTTGCCGTCATTGGGGCTGTTTATTTCGGCTCAAGCAATACTTCGAGCACCGATAAGCCAGAAACTGCTGTTGCACAGCCCGCTAAATCGCCTTCCAAACCCGAAAGCAATCCTTTTGATGAGATAGAACGTAAGCCACCAACCGCTCTTCAAAAAAAGATTCTCGAAGAAGAAAATAAAACGCTCACTGAACGATGCAAACAGGGTGTCACGGAAATGGGCGGCACAGAAGAAGACATCAAGGCGCATTGCTCTTGAATTGCGCTTAAGTCCAATACTGCCAATATACCCCACTTAGCCCCCGGTTTCTCCGCAGGCTATGCATAATGCGTGCATCACTTTTCACGCATGACCTGTTTGCGCACGGCCTCACTCGCATCTATTTCCTCGTTCATCGGGGTGGGGCGATTTATCATCTCTTTGCGCTCTGCTGCAATTTTTTCCATATCCTCAGTCGTCATTACCTCCCCCATCTTCGGCTTGAAGCCCTCATCTTTCGGGGTTTCTGTCGCGACCTTGGCCGGTTCTGCAGGCGTTCCTTTATTGCAACCAAACAACATGGGGATCGTTAATAATAAAATAGCAAATATTCGCATCACTTATCCTCCAGTCTGCATTTTTGGTTATCTGTTCGCTTCACGGTCAATGGGATCATAACTGTAAATAACCGTCCCAATCTTCGTTTTTTCATCATACATTAGCGTCGCGGTCGTATCCCCTTTTTCCCATATGTAATCCAAACGATCGGCATCCGGTTTTAGAGGCTTGCCAAACTCGCGAAAGAAAACATACTTGATCTTTTCGCGATTGTTGCTGCCGCGAAACTGTGCGAGTACCAAATAAAACCGTTTGTGATGAGAGCCATAATAAAGATTGATCAGGTCGCCGTTACCCAGTTTAAATGACTCCCCACGGCGTGTGTAGTAGGCAACGTTCTTGGATTCCTCATGCTGAAAAATCATATCCTCTCGCTGGCTCAAGTCGCTTTTCCAACGCACACCACGAAAGCCATCGGCTAAAAAATCCCGCCCAGTATCAGGGTCATCAGATCTTTCTTTTGTTTCTATTTCAATTTTCAACGCTTCCCGTGTTTTGGCATCGAATACAACCCGGCTTGTATAAGTTTCACCTGACGCGCCTCCAGGAACTTGCCGCTTGAATGAAACGGTATATTTCCCGTTGGCGAAGGTAACCGTTGATGATGGCACCACATCAAAAGGTTTTCCGATCAGATGATGCGCAGCAATATCGATGGCCTCTTCACGCGAGAGAGTGTCACCATTATTGGCTCCATGGGATGGCAAAGCCAGGAGACAGAGAATTACTGGCAAGACGAGGCGATAAGCTGACATAGGTTGCAGTTTATAAGCAAACACTTTGTGCTTCAATACGTTTTCAGTTCATCCCAATTGCTCATGAAACAAACGACCGATGTTCAAGCAAACGGAATCAGATCACATACCACCGTCCGGAATGGCCGAACAGTGCGCATTCATAGCTAGTCTCATGACAGGCAGGTGTGTGTCGGTTGCTGCTGGTCGCGAACCGCATGTTCCGAGCAACCTGATAGAATTGCTGGAGAACGAAAAATGAATGGCAGGTTTCTGGCGGCGAGTTCGGAGAGCTGGCATCAGCAAGGTGCCAATTGCCGACTGTCGAGGTGTAAAATATCCAGCAGGAAAGCCTATACCCCACCATCGGAATGCTTGATGCACTTGAAGATTACGCAAGCACGGCAGTGATCAGTGTGGAGCGTTAAGTCAATTTCTTTGGCTCACTGGCGCGGGTGTTCCAACCGCTGACGCGGATGGTGTCGCTCGTTGGTGCGAATAACGGTTATCTCTACACTGGTGCCATCCAAGTCGACCGACCTGCGGCGAACTTCACGCAGCGCGCTGTCCCGGCACACGTTGCAGCCAACGTGCAGCTTGAGGCATATATGATTGCGTGGTACGGATGATAACCGGAGCGGAAGAAATATGAGCGCAATAATATCAGACGCACTGGTGCTGTTCGGAGCCACGGGTGATCTTGCCTACAAAAAAATATATCCTGCACTGCATGGTCTGATCCGACGCGGCCAGTTTGATATTCCGCTGGTCTGTGTCGCGCGTAGCGGCTGGAACGTAGAACAGATGCGCGACCGTATCCGCGACAGCCTAGAGCATCATGGCTCCGTGGATGACTTTGCCCTTGCCAAACTATCCACCCTGTTGCGCTATGTGGATGGTGATTATCGCGAGTCCAGCACGTTCGAGCGGATCGATGCGGCGCTGGGCGCGGCGCAAAGGCCGCTTTGTTATCTGGCGATTCCTCCCAGCATGTTTCCTTCGGTGGTGGAAAGCCTCAGCAAGCTGAAGAGCATTGCAAATGGCCGCGTTGTGGTGGAAAAACCGTTCGGGCGCGACCTCGCCTCGGCACAATCACTTAATCACACGCTGCACCAGTATTTCGACGAATCGGCAATTTTTCGCATTGACCATTATCTGGGCAAAGAGGCCGTGCAGAACCTGATGTATTTCCGCTTCGCCAATGCCTTTCTGGAGCCGATCTGGAATCGCAACTTCGTTCAAAGTGTACAGATCACCATGGCGGAACATTTCGGCGTCGAGGGGCGCGGAAGGTTTTACGAGGAAGTCGGCGCAGTGCGCGATGTGGTGCAGAACCATCTGCTACAGGTGATCTCTATTCTCGCGATGGAGCCGCCGGTCGGTGCAGGCAGCGAGCCGTTGCGCGACGAGAAAGCCAAAGTGTTTCGCGGCATACGCCCGCTGACCGGACGTAGCCTGTTGCGCGGGCAATATCGCGGTTATCGCGATGAGCAGGGCGTGGCGAAGGACTCGCAAGTGGAGACGTTTGCGGCGATGCAGATCCATCTGGACTCATGGCGTTGGGAAGGCGTGCCATTCTTCATCCGCACCGGAAAACATTTGCCGATCACCGCCACCGAGATACTGGTGATCTTGCGCCAGCCGCCGCAGAAAGTATTTGCCGCAACCCGTCCGGCGCAACCCAACTATCTGCGTTTCCGTCTCGGCCCGGATCAGGTTGCCATCGCGTTGGGCGCGAACGTGAAAACAGCTGGCACAACCATGGACGGGGAAGAAACTGAACTGTATGTGTGCCAGGTTAAGGGCGATGAAATGGATGCCTACGAGCGCCTGATCGGCGACGCCATCAAGGGCGACTCCACCCTGTTTGCTCGGCAGGACAGCGTGGAACTGGCCTGGCACATCGTTGATAACATCCTCGGCATGAAGACTCCCGTCTACGAGTACGAACCGGATAGCTGGGGGCCACCTGAGGCGAACGCGATGATTGCCGACCTGGGCGGCTGGCATAGTCCGGAGCAAGAAAGTTGAGCCATGTGGTACGCAAGGATAAGTCAAATTGATCTCAACTTTGTTGATGGTTGCTGGGATTCTATATCTTGTATTGCAACTGGAGGGTTGATAAGATTTTCTGATTCAAATGCCTGACTGACTGCTTTATAAAAAGTTGGATGTCAGCTTTGTGGTGCGGTTTCAACCGGTCGATGCAACACAGCAGCCAAACCATTCAATCTGCCTTGTCGTGCTTGTCGGCCTGATGGTGCTTATCGTGTTTTTTGTGCTCGTCGCCTTTATCCTCGACGGACGATATGACTTTGCCGCTCGTCGGGTCGACTTTCACTTTCAAGATCTTCTTGCTATTGACCACTTCCACATCAAACGTTGACTGATCCTTGTGATGTTCCTACTCGGTATGGACAGCCTTACCGCCAGCGTGTTGCCCGGCTGTGTTTACCGCCTGCGCCATACCGATCATCGCATCTTTGTCCCGAGCAGCATGGCAATGGCAGGTTGGCAAGAAAATTCTAGCAATGAAAATTCTACGCAATATATTGATTTCTCCACAATCCGCAAAGTTGGGGATATTGTGAATTTTTGGCAATTGACCGATTTAAGGGCAGCTGCTGTACCTGAAGGCGGAAAGCAGTATTTATCTGTAAGGTCTCTAGTAAAAATAGACTGTATTGAAGGGCCGAAGCAAGTTCTTCACTCTTTCTATTACTCTGCAAATATGGGCTCTGGTCAAATAATTTATTCAGGTTCTAAACCTGTATGCAGATTGGGCAACACTCGTGCCTAGCAATATGATTGGTTTACTACTTCAAAAATATTGCGGCCAGAAGTAGGAGTGCACTGAATTGAGGGATACATTGTCAAAATTAACTTTTCATAAATAAAAAACTATTAAGCTTACTATGGTATGTTCGCGAGCGTACAGAACGCCATCATAGGATGGGCAACAATAGCACCAGATTCGTGGCTCGTAGCACGATCGCGCATTAATCAACCATACTCTACGACGGCGGAAAATCATGCATATTCTTCGAATCGTAACGGCAACCACTTTTCTCATGTCCGCGCTGGCGCTAGTTGGCTGCCAGACTACCACCTCGGGCGGGGCAGTCGGCGCGGAGCGCAAGCAACTGATGCTGGTTTCATCGCAGGAACTGGATCAGATGGCCGCACAAGGCTACAACAAGCTGAAAGCCGATGCCGCCGCCAAGGATACCCTTAATACGGACAACGCTATGCTGCAGCGGGTGCGCGCCATAGCAGTCCGCATTGAGCCGCTGACCCGGGTATTCCGTTCAGACGCACCCGGGTGGAAGTGGGAAGTCAACATGATCAACAGCAACGAGCTCAATGCCTTCTGCATGCCGGGGGGCAAAATCATGTTCTATTCCGGCCTGATCCGTCAGCTCAATCTGAGCGATGACGAAATCGCAGTCGTCATGGGGCATGAGATTGCGCACGCCTTGCGCGAGCACTCGCGCGAACAGGTGTCGCAGGCCATCGCGGCGCAGACGACTATTGGTCTTGGTGCCGCACTGTTTGGCCTAGGCCAGGGTTCTGCCGACATGGCAGGTGTCGCCTACCAAGCGCTGCTTGCAACGCGGTTCAGCCGTACCGACGAAAGCGAGGCCGACCGCATCGGCCTTGAGCTAACGGCGCGCGCGGGCTACGATCCGCGTGCCGGGGTCAGCCTGTGGCAGAAAATGATCAAGGCGAGCAGCGGCGGACGCCCGCCCGAGTTCCTCAGCAGCCACCCTACCGACTCGAGCCGGGTGCAGCAGATCGAGGCACTGCTGCCGACCGTCATGCCGCTGTACACGGCGGCGCGCCGTGGCGGCTGAGGGTACCCTTAGCTTGTTTCGTCAAAAATATTTAGACTCCAGTACTAATGGCATTCCAATCACGACCTACGTGCCTTGCCAAGCAGCTTCAGCCAGTCCGCACTTAACTACGCGCCCCGTCCGGACGCGTGCTGATTTTGGAAATAGTGACGTTCTGCTTTGCGGAACAATGAATGACCGCTGCCAATTCCGACCATTCACCGATGAAAAGCCAATAACTGGTTGAAACTGTTTCCATATCTTTAGAGTGGGATGAGTGATGACCGTATGAGGTGGCCTTTGTACTCCATCGCACAGACCGGCATTGGCTTTCTGCATATCCTTTAAATTGTGGCGATGATCTTCGATACATCTGTTTTAACTCTGCCTCTTGATGCCTGTGGCATTCGCGCTGGTGACTTGAATCGAAGATGACATCAGTTTTAAGGAGCGTCGATCATGGGAAAATATTTTCTGGGTTGGATTTTGGGTGTACCAGTCGTGGCGCTGGTAATTATCTATCTATTATTTAATTAAGGAACGCGGATTCAAACCTAGCTCTGAATTTGTTTACAAATCCTTTTTTTATGTGGAGCCTGCTAGCGCAGAGAGCTGGTTATTCTGGCAGGTAAAGTTGATTTGATGGTTTTTATAGGTTGGTTACCGTACAGACCGGTGGCAACATTGCGTTCAATCTTCAACTTCCGCAGGGATAACCTGTCAACCTAGATGAAGGAGTAAGACCATGAACAAAAATCAAGTCAAAGGGGCTGTAAAAGACATCGCTGGTAAAGTGCAGGAAGAGGCTGGCAAATTAGTTGGCAGCAAAGAACAACAAATCAAAGGTATCGGCAAACAAATATCCGGAAAAGCCGAAAAAGCCTATGGTGATGCAAAGGAAGTTATCAAGGATGCAAACAAGCATTATTGAAGTGTTAGTGTGATAACAAATGGCCGCTGTATGCGGCAATTTTCTTGTCATGCCTACGCAAACAGATACTAATTACTTATTCGAGGAGGGCTGTATGTTGGTGACATTTTCAACCAAAGCCTATGCCGACATCACTATGTTCGGCGATGTCGCACTTGTCATGCTGAAAATGATGGGACACAGTGGAACCGTGCCCAGCGCTATTCGGGTGGAAGATGTTCCAGTAGCGCTGAGCCGGTTAACAGCCGCTGTCAATGCAGGTAAATCTTCGCCGCCACCTGTTGGCAAGGATGCGGATGAGCCAGTCGTGAGCACGGCGCATCGGACGCTGCCGTTAATCAACTTACTTGCCGCCGCCGCAAAGGACGGTTGTGATGTAATGTGGAAATAAATCATCACTCAGTGTTATCTGCTTTGAACCAGAACCTTAATCATCCTTTTCGATTTGCGTAACTGCGAGCAGCATTCTAAAAAAGCCACGCCTTTTAAGTGCGCTAGCGCACAGAGCGCTTCTGAAAAAAATAGATTATTACTAAGCGATCTATGGTACTCGTGAGGGATTTGATGCAATTGATTGACTTCACGATACAGGGTCGTTTTTAACGCCATGATCCATATTTTACGATCATAAATTGCGCTCGGGACATTTGAATTTACATGGAGATTGCAGCTATGAAACAACTTAAATACATTTCTACTATTATCCTTGCCTTCATGTTGGCGACGACGACTGTACTGAGTTTCGCGGAAACATCCAAACAGGAAGGCAAAGGGGAATACTTTGATGACAGCGTTGTCACGACGAAGGTAAAGGCGGCGATATTTAATGAACCTTCATTGAAATCTGCTGAAATAAACGTCGAAACCTTCAAGGGTGTAGTTCAGCTGAGTGGTTTCGTCAGTGCAGAGGCCAATGCTAAAAAAGCGGTCAAAGTTGCACACAGCGTCAAGGGCGTGAAATCCGTCAAGAATGACATGCGGGTTAAGGGTAGCCAGTAAATCTGCTCGTCTTTTCAGGAGTAGCAAAAATGCTCGAAACTGTTGCGATTATCTTAATTATCCTCTGGGCGCTTGGCTTGGTTTCCTCGTACACCATGGGCGGGTTCATTCACATTCTCTTGGTTATCGCGATCGTGGTGATCTTGGTGCGTCTTATTCAAGGTCGACGCCTGTAACACCCCCAAGGATAAGCCGATGAATCACGGGCAAGGTGCGGATGTTTCAGCAGTGAGCATGGCCCATCGAGCGCTGCCGCTAATTGCTCTGCTTGCCGTCCATCACTAGTGTGGCACCCCTGTGTTGTCTGCCACACAGAGTTTGTGATGAAGCAGGCATAAGGTGATTCCCCGTCACCGCTGGATGCGACGCGAACAACAAACTACTTATCAGGAGACTTTCATGACACAGCAAACAAAAGATCAGCATCAGAAACCGCAGCCGGCTCATCCTTCCCATTTAGAAGAAGTGAACAAGCAAAAACAAAAAGCGGAAAAACAAGAGGTGGCTGGCAGACATAAAAATGACGGCCAAAAAGGTCACAAGGGTTCCCGTTAAAGAATTATGAAATCAAGCGAGCATGTCGCCAACCGGTTCGTAACTGCTCAAATGGAAAAGGTAAAAATATCTAATTTTCTGCTCGATACCTTTTGGACCGGTTGGCATCGCTGGGCTGCATGGTTAATCTGCATCAGTGTGATTTTTCTGCTGGGTGCGCTTCGAACAGCAACTGATGCAGATTTTACCTTTGCATCCTTGGCGATACTGCCAGTGCTTGTGATTGCATGGATGGGTGGAAAAACGAATGGCTTGTTTGTGGCTTTCCTTGCGGCTGCGATGTGGACCGTGGCCGATATTGCTTCAGAGCGACAATTCAGCACCCAGTGGATTCCGTGGGCAAACGCCATAACCCGTTTGATGACCTACAGTCTGGTGGCTCTTCTTGCCGCCCAGGTTCGCCTGCAATTTAAAAGAGAACACATACACGCGACACGCGATGCGCTGACCGGGCTATTAAACAGGCGTGTCTTTCTCGAAGCTGGTGTCTCTGAAGTCGAACGCGCGAAGCATGATGCGTACTCATTGACCGTTATTTTTCTGGATTTGGACAACTTCAAACAGCTTAATGACACCAAGGGTCATGATGCCGGGGACGCGGCGCTGCGGGCGACAGCTAAAGCTCTGCTCGGCGCCTTGCCCTCCGCTGATCGAGTCGCGCGATTGGGTGGTGACGAATTTGCCGTACTGTTTTCAGAAATTGGATACGATGCGGCTGTTGAAACAGGGCAGAAGATTTCCATTGCGGTGAACACCGCGCTTGAAGACTTCCCGCCGGTGAAAGGAAGCATTGGTGTAGCATGGTTCGGGGTAGCTGATCGTCTGTTTCCTGCCATGCTAAAAGTTGCCGACGAATTGATGTACGAAGTAAAGGAAAGTGGCAAAGACGGCATGCAATCACGATGCTTCGCTGCGATGAACAAGTTAGACTCTGAAAGGTAAAAACACAACTTCCGCTTTGTGTCGAAACCGGCTATCCGCGAATTTCAAATACCACCCATAGCCAAGCAATCCGTCTGAGCGATGGGCAAATCGCACCACAGCCGCAAGTTTGCGGAACATACAAAATCCTGAAGTCCATCCATGCTATAGCCCATGCCTCAGCATGGATGCAGGCTGTTTCGTGCTAGCATATCCGCCATGACTTCGCTCTCATTGTTGCTCTGGATTGTGTCGGGAATCGCGCTGCAACTGGCGATTTTTCTCGGCATCAGCTTCTGGCGTCATTGGCTGAACTTCCATGCCTTGCGTAGCCGCGCGGAGGAGCTGGATTTGCCGGTGCCGCAGAATGTGCCGAGAGCTACTGAAGAGGTTGCCGTTGCCGCCTGGGCGGGGTTCCGGACATTCAGGGTCGACCGCAAGATCGTCGAGGATGCCGCGCAATCTATCTGCTCGTTTTACCTGATGCCGGAAGACGGGCAACCGCTGCCGCCATTCAAGCCCGGGCAATTTCTGACCTTTCGCCTCGACGTACCGGCGGCGACTGGCGGAACAGAGCAGATCGTCCGCTGCTATTCTCTGTCTGATGCACCGCGCCCCGATTGCTACCGCGTTTCGATCAAGCGGATGCTGCCTCCCTCGGGTAGCCAGTTTCCGCCGGGGCGCTCGTCCGCTTATTTTCACGATCTGGTGGAGGCGGGCAGCCTGTTGCAGGTGCGCGCGCCCGCCGGGCATTTCCATATCGACCGCAGCGATGCCCCGCTGGTGTTGATCGCTGGCGGCATCGGCATCACGCCGATGCTGAGCATGCTGAACTGGTGTCTGGCCGAACAGCCGGGGCGCGAAATCTGGTTGTTCTACGGTGTGCGCAACAGCCGCGAGCTGGTGATGAAAGCGCATCTCGAAGCGCTGGCTGCAGCGCATCCGGATTTCCACTTGCGGCTATGTTTCAGCGACCCGCTGCCGGAAGATGTGGCCGCGCAAAATCATCAGCACCGGGGGCGCGTCGATGTTGGCCTGTTGCGCATACAGTTGCCGCTCAGGCCTTACCATTTCTATATTTGCGGCCCGGCGCCGATGCTGGAAAGCCTCGTGCCTGCGCTGGAAGATTGGGGAGTGCCGGATGCGCGCATCCACTTCGAGGCTTTCGGCCCGTCGTCCATCAAGCGCAGGCAACCCGCAGCGGTTGCCGCACCCCATGCCGAGGCGATAGCTACGGAGGCGGTATCTACGGAAATTGTGGTGACCTTCGCCAAGTCCGGCAAACAGTTCCCGTGGCAGCCCGCAGCCGCCAACCTGCTCGAGTTTGCCGAATCGCATGGCATCGCCGTCGATTCCGGTTGCCGCGCCGGGAGCTGCGGCACCTGCCAGACGGCGATCCGGGCGGGCGAGGTGGCTTATCGCCAGCCGCCGGATTTCGATCCCGAGCCGGGCACCTGTCTGCTTTGCTCTTGCACGCCGAAGACTGACGTGACTCTGGAGGCATAAATGGGCGTCTTTAAAAATTCACTTTTGCGGGATGAAGCGCAAGGAGCCGCGCAGTGAACGACGAGACATATCGGATAGATAGGCGAGGAGCGAACGAGCACGCGACGCCGCGATTCGCCCGCAAAATGAATTTTTAGAGATGCCAAAATGACGAGTTCGCTCTGGCGCCACCACATCCTCCCCTTCACTTTTCTGGTCGGCCTGCTGGCGGCGGTCACGCTGGCCGGCGACTATCTGCTGCATCGGCTGAATCTGGTGTGGGTCGGGCGTTATCTGGGCATACCGGGCACGCTCCTGATCATCGCCTCGCTAGTCTATTCGCTGCGCAAGCGCAAATATATCAAGACAGGCAATCCCAAAAAATTGCTGACCCTGCACGAGTTCGGCACCTGGATCGGCGCGTCGCTCGTGCTGATCCACGCAGGCATCCATTTCAACGCCATCCTTCCCTGGCTAGCCACGGTGGCCATGGGGGTGAACGCGGTGAGCGGCATGGTCGGCAAGCTGCTGCTGGATCGCTCGCGCCGCCATGTGCAGGAGCAGCGCGAACACTTCCAGTTGCGCGGCCTGTCGCGCCCCGATGTGGAGCAGGCGATGTTCTGGGACGCGGTGACGCTCGATGCCATGAACCGGTGGCGGAAAGTTCACATCCCGATCTTCATCGTTTTCGCGGTGCTTGCGCTGAGCCACATCTTCAGCATCTTTTTGTTCTGGGGCTGGGTATGAGCCGGATACTCAAATTCGTCCTTGCCGCAAACCTGATCGCGATCGCGGTTCTGGCTTTCGTCTACCCGAACCTGATGGTCGGGCCGGGCAAGCTGATTCCAGGCCACAAGCAACTGGAGACGGACTGCTTCGCCTGCCATGCACCGTTCCTCGGATCGGCGTCGGAGCGCTGCGTCTCCTGTCATAAACCCGCCGATGTCGGTCGCCTGACGACGACGGGCCAACCGGTCTTGAAGCCGCTCACATCGACTCCTTTTCACCAGAAGTTGACCACGCAGGACTGCGTTGCGTGCCACAGCGACCACGCGGGCGTGAAGCGCTACCGGCAACAAGGCCGCTTCAACCATGCCCTGCTGCAAAAAGCGACGCTCGACCAGTGCCTGTCGTGCCACAAGTCGCCCACCGACTCGCTGCACAAACAGATTACCGGTAACTGTAGCCAGTGCCACAACCAGAACAAGTGGACACCCGCGACTTTCGATCACAACAAATATTTCGTTCTCGACCGCGACCATAGCGCCAGTTGCGTGACCTGCCATGAGGGCAACAATTACAGCCGCTACACCTGCTACGGCTGCCACGAACATACGGCAGAAAACATCCGCCGCGAACATATCGAGGAAGGCATCCGCGATTACGATAATTGCGTCGAGTGCCACCGCAGTGCCGACGAGCATGACATCCGGGGCAGAGGCGGAGAGGGGCGTGGCAAGGATGAGGGGAAACAGGGGCGCAAAGGGCGCGATGACGACGATTGACTAGGGGACGTTGTTGCCAGTTTAATGGCGGGGCTGCTTCGCCGCATGGCACAACAGCAAAACTTGAAAGAATCACTATGACAGAAAAGGCTGGCGATAACTCACCCGCGCTCCCCCCCTCGCTGAAGCGTTACGCCTGGCTATCCATTGCTGCGGCAATTGCCACCATTCTGCTGAAGGGTGTGGCATGGTGGCTAACCGGTTCGGTCGGACTCTTGTCCGATGCCATTGAATCATTCGTGAACCTCGCGGGAGCGTTGATGGCGCTCTGGATGCTGACGTTGGCGGAGCTCCCTGCCGACGAGGATCACGCTCACGGGCACGGCAAGGCTGAATATTTTTCCAGCGCTTTTGAAGGCTTCCTGATTTTGTTGGCAGCTCTCGCGATTGGCTACGCCGCCATTAACCGCCTGATGAATCCTGTGCCGCTCGAAGCGGTAGGGATCGGGTTGCTGGTGTCCGTAGTGGCCTCGGTCATCAATTTTGTCACAGCCCGCATCCTGCTGGAGGTAGGGAAAAAGCGCAATTCGATAACATTGGAAGCCGATGCGCATCACCTGATGACCGATGTGTGGACATCGGCGGGAGTCATTGCCGGCGTCGCCCTGGTATGGCTGTCTGGCTGGCTCTGGCTCGATCCGGTCATTGCTCTGATTGTTGCGGCGAACATAGTCTGGACTGGCTGGCATCTCATGCATCGTTCGGCTGCCGGCCTGATGGATGCCTCATTGCCTGTAGAAAAACTGGAGCAAATTGAGACCGTGTTGGCCGGATATCGCGAACAAGGATTGGATTTTCATGCTCTACGCACCCGTCAGGCCGGCAGCCGCACCTTCGTGACCTTGCATGTTCTGGTGCCTGGGCATTGGACTGTTCAGCAAGGCCACGATTGGGCGGAGCGTATAGAGGTGGACATCCGCAATGCTTTGCCTCACGCGCATATCACTACCCACTTGGAGCCCATAGAGGATCCGGTGTCAATGATTGACCAGGGGCTTGATCGCTCGCTGTAATGAGCGATTGTGCGCGAAATGGTTTTTATTCAAATTCGCGATAAAACAGGAATAACGTAGAGTGCGTTTTACACACCAGTTTGTAATGGTGCGTGGAACGCACCCTACGAAATTATTATTAAGGGAGCCTCTAAAAATTCAGATTTCGCCCAAATGCAAGGCGCGGGAAAAATTTCGCCGCGCCGCATATGTGCGATATGCAAGCAAGAAATTTTTTACGCAACGCAGCAGTTGGGATGAAATGTGGATTTTAGAGGTTCCCTTAAGGCGGCGGCTCAGCCCCATGCCTTGGTAATCTACGAATCCTGATAACGCTGCCGCAATGCCACGCGCTTGAGATAGGCATCGCGCGCGATCTGCACATCTTCCAGAAAGTACGGTAGTTCCTTCAACAGCATCGCCTGCGGGCCGTCCACCAGCGCCTTGGGCGGCGCGGGGTGAAAATCCACCAGCACCATGTTGGCTCCGGCCAGCACGCCTTGCGCGGTGACATGCATCGTGTCGAGTATGCCATCCGGCGACGCCTGCCGCGAGCCGACAGAGTGGGATGGGTCGACGCATACCGGCATGCGCGTCAGCCGCTTTACCACCGGCACATGCGCGAAATCCACCAGGTTGCGGTGCGGATCGCCCATGTTGGTCTTCATGCCGCGCAGGCCGAAAACAACATTCCGGTTACCTTCCGACGCCAGATATTCCGCCGCATTCAGCGACTCGTCCAGCGTGATGCCGAAGCCACGCTTGAGCAGGATCGGCATTTCGGTTTGCCGCCCGACGATTTTCAGCAGCTCGAAATTCTGCGTGTTGCGCGTGCCGATTTGCAGCATCACGCCGGTCGGGTTGCCGGTCTGATGCAGCGTCTCGCGGATTTCATCAAGGTGCGATTCGTGGGTGATTTCCATCGCGATCACCTTGATGCCGTATTTGCCCGCCAGCTCGAACACGTAGGAAAGGCAATTCTTGCCGTGCCCCTGAAACGCATACGGGCTGGTGCGCGGCTTGTATGCACCCATACGCGTACACACCTGTCCGTTGTCATGCACTGCCCTCATCATCATCTCGACATGCTCGCGGTTGTCTACCGCACATAGCCCGGCGAACACATGCAGCGTATCCTGCCCGAAGCGCACGCCGTTGTAGTCAAAATGGGTGGGACGCTGCTCGTCCTTGTGCCGCCCGAGGATGCGGTATTCCTCTGAGACGCGCACCACGCGCTCGACGCAAGGCAGGTTCCGCATGTCCTCGATGTCGAGCTGTTTGGTGTTGCCGATCAGGTAAATTTCCGTAAGCGATTTTTCGCTGCCGCGCTCGATATGCACACGGGTCTGGATGCCTTGCAGCGTTGCAAGATGCGCCAGCAACTGCCGGTATTCCGTCGCCTGTTCGTTTATATCGGAACCGAGAATCAAAATCATTGCTTATCCTTTGGAGATTTGCCAAGCAAAATCGCCGACTGCGCCGACCACTGCGCCAGCGGGTCGCGCGTAAAACCGCTCTTTGAAAATTGCTGCCAGCGACCGATCACGTAACATACCAGCAAGTTGGCGTGCGCAGAGATGTCTTCCCCTGACACGGTGCGCGCAGCGGCGGTGCGGGAAGGGGAAGAGGGCGGCATTTCCGTTCCAGATACCGGCACACTCTGAGCTTGGCCGCCGACCGCCTCGCCCATCTCGCCCTGCGTAGCGGCCATGCGCAACGATTGCTTGAGCGTCGCCTCGATGCGGTCCATCATCTGGTTGATGCGTTGCTGCAAACGCTCGTTCTCGTTCACCAGCGCGTCTCCGATCAATACGCGCGTCATACCGCGGTTCTTCTGCGCGAAGCTCAGCAGCATCGCGATGATCGCCTCGATCTGCTTCAGCCCGCTTTTTTCCTCCTGAGTGATCTTGTTGATCAGGCCGAACACGGTCTCTTCGATGAACTCGATCAGCCCCTCGAACATCTGCGCCTTGCTGGCGAAGTGGCGGTACAGCGCCGCCTCGGAAAGCTCCAGCCTGGCCGCCAATGCGGCCGTGGTGATCTTCTCGCCCTTGGGCTGCTCCAGCATCTGCGCCACGGCTTGCAGTATCTGTAATTTTCTCTCGCCCGGTTTTGCGGCCATCTTCTTTCCTTTCAAACTAGAAACAGTAATTGATCCACGAAAAACACGAAATGCACGAAATCTAAACGACGGGCTATTTTTTTGTTTGGCAGTTCAGCTACCAAGCTTGAAAATTATGCACTGCCAATTTTGTTCGTGTTTTTCGTGAGTTTCGTGGACAATCGCCTTTTAAAAATTCAATTCAGTTGCGCCATTGCGCCCGGCAACTGCATCACATCTCTAATCTTCACATCCACGCACGGCGCATTTTTGTTGCCTGAATTTACCCACACCGTGCGCATTCCCAGCCGCTTTGCCGCATACAGGTTCTCGATACTGTCCTCGACCATGATGCATTGCGCAGCTTTCACGCCATGTTTTTTCATCAGGCGCATGAAACCGAAACTGTCCGGTTTTGGGCGGAAGCGCGTCTGCTCCACCGCCACCACGTCGTCGAACATATCCGTCACGCGCAAGAGTTTCAGCACGGCATGCGCATAGCGCTGCGGCGCATTGGAAAACACCACCTTTCTGCCCGGCAACGCCTTCAAGACATGGCGCAGCCGCGGCTCGCGCAACACCATCCGCTCCAGATCGGGGAACTGGTGGGTATGCCACAGAAAATGCTCCGGCTTCGTGCCGTGGTGGCGCATCAGACCGCTCAATGTCGCGCCATAACGCTGCCAGTAATGCATGCGCAATGCGTTCGCAGCATCCTCGTCCAGCTGCAGATGTTGCTGCAAGTAAGCCGTCATGCTGCGGTTGATGTGTGGAAAGATATGCGGCGTTGCATTGTGCAATGTGTTGTCGAGGTCGAAAATCCACAGCGGAGCAGTCACACCAATTCCATTTTTTCAACAGTAAAGCAAAAAGCAATCCGTAGGTCGGGCTTAGCCCGACAACCATATATGGCGGCGGGCAAAGCCCGCCCTACAATAAAGCGCATTCGATCTGACAATGGAATTATTTACTTTTAATCAGCGTGCCGACACCCTCATCGGTCAAGATTTCCAGCAGCAACGCATGCTGCACCCGCCCGTCGATGATATGCACCGATTTTACGCCGCCGCGCGCAGCATCCAGCGCGGAAGCGATCTTGGGCAACATGCCGCCGGATAATGTGCCGTCAGCGACCAGTCCTTCGATTTCCTTGGGGGTCAGCCCGGTCAACAGGTTGCCATCCTTATCCAATACCCCCGGTGTGTTGGTCAGCAGCACCAGCTTCTCGGCATGCAATACTTCGGCCAGCTTGCCAGATACCACGTCGGCGTTGATGTTCAGCGTCTCGCCGTCCGGCCCCACGCCGATCGGCGCGATCACCGGGATGAAGTCGCCAGAATCGAGAAAGGCAATGATGGAGGGGTCGATTTTTTCGATCTCGCCGACCAACCCGATGTCCAGCATCTTGCCCGGTTCGTCGTTGCTTTCCAGCAGTAATTTTTCGGCGCGTATGAATGCGCCATCCTGTCCGGTCAGCCCGACCGCCTTGCCGCCATGTTTGTTGATCAGATTGACAATATCCTTGTTGACCTTGCCAAGCACCATCTCGACCATGTCCATGGTCTCCTCGTCGGTGACGCGCATGCCCTGTATGAACTCGCCCTGCTTGCCAACGCGCTTAAGCATCTCGTTGATCTGCGGCCCGCCGCCATGCACCACCACCGGGTTCATCCCGACCAGCTTCAGCAGCACCACATCGCGCGCGAAACTCTCCTGCAATGCCGGATCGGTCATGGCGTTCCCGCCGTATTTGACGACAATGGTCTTGTCGAAAAAGCGCTGGATGTAGGGCATCGCTTCGGAAAGCGTACGCGCTTTTTTCTCGGCGGCCGAAGGGGTAAGGGACATGGGTTTTCCTCGCAAAATTTCTGCGAATTCTACACCAGAAAAGAAACAGGCGGCATACGCCGCCTGTCGCTTATGGAAAGTAAATGCTTACTGGGCTTAAGAGAGTCCTCGCATGTTGGCAATGATCGTAATGCGAACGGAAGCCTTTTTCGGCAGGCTCTTTGAGCGATTACTGAGCCGCGTTTTTCGGTGACCTGACTTCCGCTTTTACGTCAATCTTGATTTTTTGCTTGTCGGCCATTTCTATATTCAGCACCAGCGGCACGGTTGCGCCAGCCTTCAGTGGGGCCTTCAATCCCGTCAGCGTCAAGTGATAGTCGTGTATGCTGGTCATGTCCACACGCTTGTTTGCCGACAATGCAACTTTTTCAACGGTAATCGTTTTCATCATGCTGCCCTGGTGCAACATGGTGCGCAATTCCACGGACTTGGCAGCCGGGCTGGAGGCGCCAACCAGATTTGCATCCTGTTTGCTGGTGATAAACAGGAACACGCCCGCGGAATCGCGCCCCGGTGCGGTGGCTAATGTCCATGCCCCTTCAACCTGAACGTCACTCGCATAAGCACTGGCGCCCAGCAACAAGGCAACCAGCAACCCGAAAAACCGACAAATATTAATCATGGTAATTTTTTCCCGTAGTGATAGTAAATATGCAAGTACGGATTATCTGCTAAAAACAGCTTGGCGAAAAATGCGACAATATGTCGCATCTTGGTAAGGTGCGGTATATTGCGGTGAAGGCTCATCATCCCGCGTAACGGGATGTGATGCCGGAGCCACAATATGCAGACGTAAATTGCGGCAGTTTTACCGCCGCGACAATATGCCGCACCCCTTGGCACCCCTCTCTCCGTTTACAATAACCGCATGGACAACACGATACTTTCTTCGCTGCCCGGCCACAGCCAATTGCGCCGCCTGGTCGCTTTGCGCAGCATGGCTGTCACGGCTCAACTGCTGACGCTTGCGGCGGTCTGGAAAATCCTGGAGCTGGAGCTGGATTGGCAGCCGATGTTGCTCACCATCGCCGCGCTCGCCGCATTCAATTTGTATTCCTGGCTGCGCCTGCGCAGCGACAAACCGGTCCCCAACATGGAGCTGTTCGGCCAATTGTGCGTGGATGTGCTGGCGCTCAGTGTGCTGCTTTATTACAGTGGCGGATCGACCAATCCTTTCGTCTCTCTCTACCTGTTGCCGCTGGTGATCGCCGCCGCGACGCTGCCGGGCCGCTATACCTGGGGCATGGCGGCGCTTACCTCCGCCTGTTACAGCGTGCTGATGTTTTATTACATCCCGCTGCCGCACAACCACCAGCATGATGGCGCCAGCGCGTTCAATGCGCATGTGGTGGGCATGTGGCTCGGCTTCGTTTTCAGTACGGTGGTCGTGGCCTATTTCGTGGTAAAAATGGCGCAGGCGGTGCGCAGCCGCGACGAAGCGCTGACCCGCGTGCGCGAGGAAATTTTGCGCAATGAGCGGATCGTGGCGCTCGGCACGCAGGCCGCCGGCGCCGCGCACGAGCTGGGCACGCCGCTATCCACGATGGCGGTGGTGATCGGCGAATTGCAAAACGACATCTCAGCGCAACCCGGATGGCGCGATGCCCTGGGCATCCTCAACGAGCAGGTACGCGGTTGCAAACGCATCCTCGACAAGATACTGGCCGATGCGCAAGCCAGCAGGGCAACCTCGCTGCAACCGGCCGACCGCCTGATGGCGGAAGTGCTGGACGAATGGCAGTTGCTGCGTCCGATCTCATACCAATATCACAGCGACGGAACACAGCCTGCGCCGCTCGTCAACGTAGACGGCACATTACGTGCGGCGCTGATGAACCTGCTCAACAATGCGGCGGACGCGGCGCCGCAATCGATCGAAATTAACACGCACTGGGATGCCGACAATTTCACGCTGGAAATCCACGATCACGGGAAAGGGCTGAGCGAGGAAGCGGAACTCAAAGCCGGTTCGGCGTTCTTCACCACCAAATCGGAAGGACACGGGCTCGGGCTTTTTCTGGCCAATGCCACCCTCGAACGCATGGGCGGCTCGGTTCGCCTGTTCAACCGCATGCAAGGCGGCGCAACCACGAAAATTATTCTGCCCATAACCAGGGTTCCCATATGAACGCGCCACAAGAAGAATCCGCCTCGCTGTTGCTGGTAGATGACGACATCACCTTTTGCAGCGTGCTGAAACGCGCGCTGGAAAAACGCGGGCTATGCGTCTCCGTGGCGCATAGCGTCGAGGAGGCGATCCCGATGGCGGAGGCCAATCCGCCGGAATTTGCGGTGGTTGACCTGAAAATGGGCGGCGCGCCGGGACTGGTTCTGGTCAATGTTTTGCACCAGCTCGACCCGAATACGCGAATCGTGGTGTTGACCGGTTATGCCAGCATCGCTACCGCCGTCGAAGCCATCAAGCTGGGCGCGACGCAATATCTCACCAAGCCCGCCAATGCGGATGAAATCGTCGCGGCGTTCAGGCATATCGCCAACAGCGACGCGCCGATCAAGGTGCAACCGACTCAAATCGAAGATCTGGAATGGGAACATATCCAGCGCGTGTTGCACGAGCATGACGACAATATCTCCGCCACCGCCCGCGCCCTCAAGATGCACCGCCGCACACTGCAACGCAAACTCGCCAAACCGCCTTCGCGCGGCGAATAGCGGCATGGTGCGGAAACGGGGCCACACATTTTCCGCGCGGCAAATTCTACCGGGGAAGCATGAGCGCTCCAGCCTGCCTACTACCGCCACTTACGGCGCAAAGACTATAATTGCCTACCGTAACCGTTTTCCGGCCATGAAATTTATTCTTTTGTTAATGGGTTTTCTGCTGCCCGCTGCCGCCTTTGCGTCGCCGCCGCAATTGCCGGCCGCGCCGGTTCTGGCGGCCAAGTCATACCTGCTCTATGACTTTACCAGCAACCAGATACTGGTAAACCAGAATGGCGATGCGCGCATGGAGCCCGCTTCGCTGACCAAGCTGATGACCGCTTACCTGACTTTTGACGCGATCGAGCACGGCACGCTTTCGCTGAAACAAAACCTGATAGTTCCGCATACCGCCGTGCGCATCACCGGCGGAGAGTCGCGCATGTTGCTCAAGGCAGAACAAGCGGTGGCCGTGGAAGAACTGTTGCGCGGGCTGATTGTGCAATCCGGCAACGATGCGGCCATCACGCTGGCCCTCAATATTGCCGGCAGCGAATCCGGTTTCGTCGATTTGATGAACAGGGAGGCAAAACGCCTTGGCATGGTCAACACCCATTTCGTCAACTCGACCGGCCTGCCCGATGCGCAACACTACAGCAGTGCGTCCGATCTGGCTTTGCTGGCTGCGGCCATCGTGCGGGATTACCCGCAACACTACCCGCTGTTCGGCCTGCGCGAATATACTTTCAACAATATCACCCAGTCCAACCGGAACCGCCTGCTCTGGATCGACCCCTACGCGGACGGCCTGAAAACGGGGCACACCGAAACGGCGGGGTTTTGTCTGGTCGCATCGGCCACGCGCGATAAACGCCGTTTGTTTTCGGTATTGCTCGGCGTCGCTTCCGAAAACCAGCGCGCTACCGAAAGCCAGAAGCTGCTGAATTTCGGCTTCCAGCATTTCGACGCCGTGCGCTTGTACCAGAAAGATCAACCTGTCGCCAAAGTGCGTGTCTGGAAAGGCACCGCAAGCCATATCAACGTCGGATTCCGTCAGGATTTATTCCTGACCATCCCGAAGGGAAAACTCGATCAGCTCAAGGCGGCGATGGAAACACGCCAGCCCATCATCGCGCCGATTACCTCTTCACAACAACTGGGTGTTCTCAAACTGACACTGTCCGGGAAACACTATGCCGAATTTCCGCTGTACGCGCTGGATAGCGCGCCGCTGGCGAATGTGTTTTCGCGAGGCTGGGATAGCATCCGTTTGTTTTTTGAATACCCCTAAAAAAACTTTTTTCATCCAGATGGCTAGTTAGTTCATCAGGACAATTGCTTTTTCAATAAAGGATTACTGCAATGACAATTTATCTGAACGGGCAATATATGCCCATCGAAGACGCAAAAATCTCCGTGCTGGATCGCGGCTTCATATTTGGCGACGGTGTGTACGAGGTGATTCCGGTGTATTCGCGCAAGGCGTTTCGCCTGCCCGAACACTTGCGGCGCCTGCAACACAGCCTGGATGGGATCAAGCTCGCCAACCCGCACAGCGATAGCGAGTGGGCTGCTATCATCAACGAGCTCGTTGCGCGCAATGCGGCGCAAGACCAATATTTATACCTGCACATCACGCGCGGTGTGGCCAAACGCGACCATGCCTTTCCCAAGCCGCCCGTTGCTCCCACCGTGTTCATGATGAGCAGCTCGTTGCTCCCTCCGCCCGCCGAGCTATTGCAAAGCGGCATCGCCTGCATCACCGCGCCGGACAACCGCTGGCTGCGTTGCGACATCAAAGCCATCGCGCTGTTGCCCAACGTGTTGCTGCGCCAGATGGCGGTGGATGCGGGCTGCGCCGAGACCATTTTGATTCGCCCCGCATCCGCAACAGGGGATGCATTCATGACCGAGGGCGCGGCCAGCAATATCTTCGTGGTGAAAGGCGGCAGGCTGCTCGCGCCGCCCAAAGATAATTTAATGCTGCCCGGCATCACCTACGACGTGGTGCTGGAGATCGCCGCCGCCAACGGCATCCCGCATGAAGTGCGCAGGGTCGCCGCTGCGGAGGTATTCGATGCCGACGAATTACTGCTCACCTCCTCCACCAAGGAAGTGCTGCCGATCACGCTGCTCGACGGCAAACCGGTCGGCAGCGGAAAACCCGGTGCGATGTTTGCGCGGCTGCATGCGCTGTATCAGGATTTCAAACGCGATGTGATGCGGAAAAAGTAGGGTGCGTCTTACGCACCGAAAACTCCACCCGATCAGTTGAATTGGTGCGTAGAACGCACCCTGCGGCAGAATGAGAACGAATGACCATGAGTGAACTACCCGCAAAAGAATTGACCGACAGCCTGCTCGAATACCCCTGCGAATTTCCGCTGAAGGTATTCGGTCTGCAGCAGGCGGGTTTTGCACAAGCCGTGCTGGAAGTGGTCAGCAGGCACGACCCCGGATTCACCGCCGCCAGCATGGAAATGCGCGCCAGCAAGAACGCCCGTTACATCAGCCTGACCTGCACGATAAACGCCACCTCGCGCGAACAGCTCGACGCGCTGTATCAGGAGTTGTGCGACCACCCGTCGATCGTGATGGTTCTATGAAGCGGAAAGGGATAAGAGATAAGGGGGAAGAGAAAAGCCCTGTGCCGCTCTCTCACTCTTCACCCTTCACCCTTCACCCCTCTCCTCCCGCCATCCACTCGCTCGGCCTGGTCGAATACCTGCCCACCTGGGAGGCGATGAAGCAATTCACTATCGAGCGCATATCCGATAGCCAGATACCGGGGACGCGCGACGAAATCTGGCTGGTGCAACACCCGCCCACTTACACGCAAGGACTGGCCGGCAAGCCGGAACACCTGCTGCACGGCACGAACATCCCCGTGGTCAAAACAGATCGCGGCGGGCAGATCACCTATCACGGCCCCGGCCAGATCATCGCCTATCTGTTGCTCGACCTGCGCCGCTGGAAAATCAACGTGCGCGAACTGGTGCACCTGATGGAACAGGCGGTGATCGGCTTGCTCGGCGAATTCGGCGTAGCCGCACAGGGGCGCAAGGATGCGCCCGGCGTGTATGTGGGTGATGCAAAGATCGCCTCGCTCGGCCTGAAAATAAAACACGGCTGCTGCTATCATGGCCTCGCGCTGAACGTGGGCATGGATCTGACGCCTTTCGCCAACATCAACCCGTGTGGTTATGCCGGGCTGCGCGTTACGCAATGCTGCGAACTCGGCATCACCGCCGGTATCGGCGAACTGCAAGCGCAACTGGCGCAGAATTTGATTCATGGACTACAGGGGCATTTTGCGTTAAAACAGCATCCTTAATAGTAAGGGCAAGCCATACCGTTAAGCTGGAACGAAATCCGCAACCGCACTATGGATTCCTGCTACCAAACCGCCTTCGCCAGCGACACGCAGCGCGTGGAGTTCCTGTTCGAACGCTACCAGCAACTCGCCAGCCTGCTGCCTAGCTTGGCGAAACCCAAACGATCATCCAAGCCTCGTTATGTGTCCTGATCTCTGCCTGTGAACCGCCCTAAATGCCAACATTGGGTTCCAAAGTTCTATCTGCGGTATTTCGCCACGCCGGAGACGCGGAATAAAAAAATTGCCAAGCCCGGTAGGGTGGGCACCCCGTGCCCACGCGGAAGTAAGTAGATACCGTCTTTCCAGTCAAGCGATTTTTGCATAATTTGCTTGGTAAGGTTGTCGTGTTTTAAGCACGCCGAAACACAAATGCACCAGCTTGCGCATTGCTGCGCCGAGG
>Ga0209343_10001728_pt1 | contig 29074 bp, 30 predicted proteins | sample RifCSPlowO2_02_FD_184026 | JGI IMG/M metagenome (GOLD analysis project Ga0209343, IMG submission 184026) | Groundwater microbial communities from Rifle, Colorado - Rifle CSP2_plank lowO2_0.2 (SPAdes) (version 2) | ecosystem: Environmental > Aquatic > Deep subsurface > Groundwater | place... | reverse complement strand
TTATGCGAAAAACGGATTTAAAAAACTTCACCCAAAGATGCCATAAGTGCCTTTCCGAACTGCCTGCGCCGGACAGGTGCCCTTATTGCAAAAGCTGGCGATTGGAATCTTACGGCATCGGAACGCAAATGGTGGCGGAAGAAATGAGAGGTTTTTTCCCCGATGCAAAAATTTTTGAAATGGATTCCGATTCCGTCCCCAACGAAAAAACGGGAAAGAAAGTCGCCGAGGAATTTTTGTCCCCGCCTGCGGAACAAGTGGGCGGTGGCGGAATCCTTGTCGGAACGGAAATGATTTTTTCTTACATCAATCGGCCGGTTGACCGAGTCGTCGCCATATCGGTTGACGGACTGTTCACTTTGCCGGAGTTCAAAATAAACGAAAAAGTTTTCCATCTTCTTTTGAAACTTAAATTATTGGCAAAAAAATCTTTCATAATCCAGACCAGATTTCCGGAGATGCCTATTTTTGACAACGTCTTAAGAGGAAATATTTCCGAATTTTACAAAGGAGAAATAGCCAGCCGTAAAACTTTCCAATATCCGCCCTTCAAATTGCTGATAAAAATCACCAAAGAAGAAAAAAACGAAAGCCAATTAAACAAAGAGACAGAGACTCTGCAAAAAATCCTGGATGAATGGAAGCCGGCAAGCTACTCGGCCTTTATCCCAAAAGTAAAAAATTTACACATAAAACACGTCTTGCTTAAAATTGACCCGTCTTCCTGGCCGTTGAAGCAGGAAAAATTATCCCGAATATTGTCTTCCCTGCCTCCATCCTGGAAAATAGACATCGGCCCGGAAAGTTTGCTGTAAAAAAAAAGAAACCTGCTCACCGTAGCGAGCAGGTTTTGAAACACACAAACAATGACTGGCTCAAAACACCTTTTACACATACACAACATTAAAAGCTGTAACCTCGTCAATATGTTTTAACAAAGCCTCGGCATGATCAGGCAATATTTGTTTTTCCTGAATCATTTGCCTGATTTGAGCAAAATCGAACAATTCAACTCGCTCAATTTCAGCCTTAGCGATAAAATCACCGCTAAAGTACTTTGCTTCTAGCACGATAAAATCGTGCTTTTGTTTTTTTATTCTAAAAACTTCTTTTTCGGGATATTCAACAACAATCCCTATTTCATCATTGACCTCTCTCATTGCGGTAATGTTTCTATCCATATCATCTTCGGGAGCCGGCCTCCCTCCGGGCAATTTCCACATTTTTTTTGAAAAATTGCCTTTTTCAATCACTAAAGGAATCCCTTGCATACCCGTCACCAAAACAAACACCGCATAATCTCTTTTTGGTTCAACAAAGCCTGTTATTATTGCCATTTGCAACCGCCTTTCTTCAAAAAAGTTTTAGAAATTACAATTGTTAAGCATCAAGATTTTTTCGCCCATCTTTTGTTCTGTTTTTAAGTTTATCATAAATAGTTTTATTTGTCAATATATACTGGTAGGTCTAAAAATTGCTAGAATACGCCCAATGACAACCATAGTTCAAACGAGCGATAAGGTTTTAAGAGAAACGGCCAAGGAAATCGGTTTGGCCGAAATAAAATCGGCGAAAATAAAAAAGATATTGGCTCAAATGACCAAGGCTCTTTCCGCCGCCAAAGACGGCGTGGCTTTGGCGGCGACTCAAATCGGCGTACCGCTGCGAGTTTTCATTGTTTTGAAAGAATACACGGAAAATAAAACCGCCCAAGAATTAAAAGAAATTAAAGAAAAAAAAGTAAAACCCGAAATAGTCGTTTTTATAAATCCGAAAATCACGAAAATTTCCAAGAAAAAACAAACTGTAAGGGAGGGCTGTCTTAGTGTCGTCGGGATGTTCGGCGCAATAACAAGAGCCGAAAAAGTTACCGTGGAAGCTTATAACGAAAAAGGAGAAAAATTTTCCCGCGGCGCTTCCGGTCTGCTCGCCCAAATCTTCCAGCACGAAATGGACCACTTAAACGGCATATTGTTTACCGACACCGCTCGTAATCTTGAAAAAATAGAAACAAAATGAACGACCGCGACTATCACATAAATTTGCGATAAGAATTATGTGCGATAGAGCAAAAAATGAAAAAACGAGAAATAAAAATCCTTCGCTATTTTAGCTGGAGCATAAATAAGATACACATTTTTGATATTAAACAATGACTAATAAAAACTTAAATTTCGTCTTTTTCGGCACATCGGAATTTGCGGTGAAAATTCTTGATAAACTGATTGAGAACGGCTATGTTCCCAGTCTTGTCATTACGACCCCTGACAAACCCAAAGGCCGTAAAATGATTATGACTCCCCCGCCCGTGAAAGTCTTCGCTCAAGCTCACAATCTAAAAATCATCCAACCGGAGCGTTTGGCGGTTAAACCGCCAAGTGGCGGTTTAACCGCCAAACGGCTTGATTTATTCATCGTCGCTTCTTACGGAAAGATAATTCCGAAATCAATTTTGGACATTCCAAAATTTGGGACGCTCAATGTCCACCCGTCTCTTCTCCCGAAATTCAGAGGCCCGTCGCCCATCCAGTCTTTCATTTTAAGCGGAGAGGAAAAAACAGGAGTAACGATAATGTTGATGGACGAGCAGGTAGACCACGGACAAATTCTTTCACAGAAAGAATTTGAAGCACGAAGCACGAAGCACGAATTTCGAAACAAATTCCAAATTCAAAATTCAGAAAATTTAAAACTAAACGCAAAACAATTAGAAGAAAAGTTGGCGGAATTGGGCGGGCAAATGCTGGTTGATGTGATTCCTAAATGGATAAAAGGAGAAATAAAAGCCAAGGAACAAGACCACAGCCAAGCAACTTTTACCAAAAAAACAAACAAAGAGGACGGTTTTGTTGATTTGGAAAAAGATTCTCCGGAAATAATTTACAGAAAATTTTTGGCCTTCCAGCCCTGGCCGGGAATTTATTATTTCACTCAAAAAAATAATCAAAAAAACCGAGTCATAATTACTGACATAGAATTTCAAAATGGCCGTCTTTTAATCAAGAAAGTGAAACCGGAATCAAAAAAAGAAATGGAGTACGAAAAGTTTATGAATTTATAGTTATATATCCTCGTTTAAACTTACGAGTGGCACGAAAGCGAAACCGGAATAAATACTTTCTTCAAATTCCATTTCGCCCGCCTCGCCGGCAGACGGGCCTTTTTTGATAAGCAGATGAATCGCGTCTTTGACTGGAGCGACGATTCGGCCGCCGATTTTGAGCTGTTCTTTCCACGCCGCCGGCAATTCCATCCCCGAGGCCGCCGAGATTATTCTGTCAAAAGGCGCTTCTTCCGGCATGCCTTTGGCGGCGTTTAAAGAATGAAACTCTACTGTTTTATTTTTTATAAACCCGTATTTGGCGACGTTTTTCCGGCCAAAATCCATCAGCTCTGGAATTAACTCCGCGGCAAAAATTTTTCCGCCGACGGAAACCACATGAGCCAGCAACGCCGTTTGCCAACCCGAACCGGAACCTATTTCCAAAATTTTGTTTCCTTTTTCCGGCTGGAGCAATTCCAACATAAAGGCCACCGTCAGCGGCTGGGAAATCGTCTGCCCGTAACCTATGGGCAAAGGCGTGTTGAGATAAGCTTTGTCCTTCAATTCTTCCAGGACAAAATCTTTTCGGTCCACTTTTTCAAAAGCGTCAATAATTGAAGGGGTTTTCAAAATCCCTTCTTCCATCAGCTCTTTGATGAGATATTTCATAAGCGAACTTAATCAACAATGATAACCGATTCTACGGTCACATTTTCCACAGGGTGATCGTTTTTTGTTTTGTCCGTGGCAGAATTTTCTATTTTATCTACAACATCTATTCCTCCGATGACTTTGCCGAAAATAGTATGCTTGCCGTCCAGCCAAGGGGCGCTCTCTGCGGTAACGATGAAAAATTGGCTGCCGTTGGTATTTGGCCCGGCGTTGGCCATGGCCAAAACTCCTCTTATTATTTTGTTGGAATTTATCTCGTCTTTGAAAACATAGCCCGGTCCGCCAATGCCGTCGTTTGACCAATCATCGTCTTTGCTGTTCGGGTCTCCTCCTTGGATCATAAAGCCCTTTATCACTCGATGAAATCTGGTTCCATCGTAAAATTTTTCCTTGGACAACTTTATGAAATTGCCGACCGTTTCCGGCGCGGCTTGGGCGAAAAGCTCAAGATTGATCTCTCCTATATTCGTCTTCATAACGGCCATGGGGTTGTCCGTGTGGCTGAGATTTTTCACGCTGGCGTCTTTTGATATTTTGTTTTCCGTTTTCATGGCGATTTTATAACCGAAAATTACTCCCAGGGAGCCGAGAATGATAATGATAAATATCAGCCAATGGGTCCGGCCTTTATTCATAAATTTATTTAAAAAAAGGGACTAATTTTTTAATCGCGCGGGCGCCTTTTCTAATTAAAGACATTTTTCGGTCTTTGACTTTTTCCAATTCCAATTTTATCTTATCGTGCGCGCTGTCTATGGCTTCGTTGAGGGTTTCGCCGGACACTTCGGCTCTTACGCCTTTCCCGTAATGCGGGATGTGGATTTGGATTTCCACCCTGTAAACATCGCCTTTGTTGTGATGATTAGTCGTTCTGCCCACTTCCACCCAGGCTTGGACGCTCTCGTCCGTCCTATGAATAAATTTTTCCAGCCCATTCACCTTTTTTCCCGCATATTCGCGAATAGCCGGAGTCAACTCAAAATTCGTCGCCTTTAAATTTAAATTCATGTTTTTTATTGTATTACAAAAACAATTTATAAGCAAAATTGACCGTTTTTGTAAATTATTTTTTCGGTTCCGTCTTTTAAAACCGCGTTAACAATTCTGGGCGAAGTGGAAACGAAGTCGGTATGAATGGCTGAATCATTGAAGCCGAGATTCCGCCAGTATCCTTTGGATTTATCCGCCATTTCTCCGTCAAAAGCGTCATGATAGGAACTGCCCAAAGCGATATGGAAATTGCCGTTCGGCCCGCCGGCATTCTCGTCGTAAAGAGTTTCACCCATAAATTTGGTGATTCGGGAAAATCTTTTGTCGGTCAAAGAAAATTCCCCGATTTTGTCGGCGCCCTCCGTTTTTATCATTTCCAGAAGAACTTTTTCGTTTTTTTTGGCTTTGGCTTTTACCACCCTTCCGTCTTTGAATTCCAATTCTATTCCTTCAATAAGATTGCCATAACTGTAAAGCGGCTGGTTGAACTTCGCCCAGCCCTCCGCCCCCCGCCAATCGGGCGAAGTGAACATCTCAAAGCTCGGCACGTTCCGTCCACTGCAACCGACCCATTTTCTTTTTTCTCCCATATTTATTTTCAAATCAACATCGGGTCCGGTTACGCGCAATTTTTCTATATTCAGCTCGTTAAGTTTGTCTTTATATTCGCCGATTTTTCCGTAAACATTTTTCCACTCTTGAACCGGATTGGCTTTGTCCAAAAAACAGGCCATGATTATCTGTCTCCAATATTCTTTCAAAGACAAACCGGCTTCTTTGGCCATAGCTTCTGTGGCGTAAAGAGCTATTGTCCAAGTAAATTTCCCCTTGTTTTCTTTTTCTTCTTTCCATTCTTTAAACGGCTTGAAGACTTGGCTTGTGGCCATTATTTTCTTGGGGTCAACATCTTTTAAAGCGAACTTGTTGGTCTCACTTGCGATAAAAACAGAGTGGTCTATCTGCTCAACCAGCCCTTTTAAAAATTTATCCGGAAAAAATTTCAGCTGATTTTCATCGGCCAAATCGTAAAATTCTTTTTCCAGATTTATTTTCCCCTCATCGGCGGGAAGATAACTGCTTAAGACATTGCCTCCAGCTTTCAAAATCGCTCGCCTTAGCTGGACGTAAAAAGGCTTGGCGATATCATAGACGGTAAGCCTGACCGTTTCGCCCTTCTTAATTCCCTCGCCTCCGCCCAAAGCGAAATTGACGAGCACATCGGCGTATTTTTCCAAAATTTTTCTAGACGGTTGATACATTATGTCTTTTTTAGAAGAGAAAAAATGTATTTGATAAAAACGCCGGTGCCCCAAGCGATTAATATGTAAGAAATAAAAACCGCGAATCCGCCATGCCAAAACCAGTAGTCGAAAGTCATCGGCTCATTGGAGATTTGATGGTTTTCGGCGTGAGCGTCAATCATAAATCCGGAATGGGCTATTAATTTTTGGTTTTGATGAAACATATCCGGTTTTCGCTTTTGCCCAACTGCGCCCAATTATATCAAATAGCCTATTAATAAGTCAACAATTTTTGCCAGTTCATTCGCTCTCAAAAAAACGAAAATCTGACTTTTTCGGAAAAATCCGAGTTCGTATCTAGTTTCTTGGCTCCGGGAGCAGGGAATCTTTCTCTACGAGAACTGTACACCTTTTCTGTTTTCTGTTCGTCCGTCGGCTGACGGACTCCAGAAAACTATCAAAGGTCTTCGATCCCTGACGGAAGCAAAATTGTTTGCTTCCTCTCCTCGGAGTTTTTCACTCTGTTCAAAACTCCGGGAGCAGGGATCGAACCTGCGACCAATCGCTTAACAGGCGACTGCTCTACCGCTGAGCTATCCCGGAATAAACTTCAAAAATCCATTTGGATTTTAACCCATATTTATCGTAATTGCAATCATATTGCCACCTATTATTAAAACATTTATTCTGTATTTTTTAGATTTTTAACGCCTCTTCAAAAATATCTTCCGGCGACATTTTGTTTCGTTTCTCATACCCGCAAATGAGACACTTGTGGGTGATGTCATACTCTCCTCCTTTTGTTTCTATCTTGGACGGTTTCATCATTCCTCCGCAACCGGAAGCCCTATCGCCCGGACTTACATCCACGTGCTTGCTCCAAAGGCACTTCGGACAATGATTGGTGTAGCCATCGCCTTTTACATTGTTCCCGCAATTCCCGCAGATAAAATCTTCTATTTTTCTTTTGAAATCAACGGCCATAAAATTATTCTATTTCATGATTGGTTTGCAAGTCCCACAATTTTTTGTAAATTCCACTGTTTCTGGAAAGAAGATCGCTATGCTTTCCCTCTTCAATCACATTACCGTTGTCCAAAACTATTATTTTATCTGCCTTCATAATCGTGGAAAGGCGATGAGCGACAATGATCATCGTCTTGCCTTCCGCCAATTTTTCCATTGAATTTTGGATCAGTCTTTCCGATTCGGAATCAAGATGACTGGTCGCTTCGTCAAAAATTATGATTTTCGGATCAAGCAAAAATACTCTGGCTATCGCCAATCTTTGCTTCTGACCGCCGGAAAGCTTAACCCCCCTTTCTCCCACAACCGTATCATAGCCCTTTTCCAAAGTAACAATAAAGTCATGGAGATTTGCCAACTTAGCTGCGTTTTCTATCTCTTCTTTAGTTGCGTTTTCCAAAGAATAACCGATGTTATAGCCGATTGAACTATTGAATAATATCGGCTCCTGCGGAACAATGCCGATGTTCCGACGCAAGTCTTCTTTTTTGATTTGCCTGATGTCAAACCCATCCACCAAAACTTGCCCTTCGTTGGGATCATAAACCCGCATTAACAATTTCGTCATCGTCGTTTTTCCAGAACCAGATCTGCCCACAAGCGCGGTGGAAGTCCCTGCTGACATCGCAATGGAAATATTTTTAAGCGATTCCTGCCCGTCTTGATAAGAAAAAGAAAGATTTTTAAATTCCACTTCTCCTTTCTCGCACTTAAAGTCCAAAGGATTTTCCGGATCAAGCACCACCAAAGGAATATCTAAAATATCAAGATAATCTTTAAGGTCGGTGTAATCTTTCATTATGTCCCTTAATCTAAAAACTATTTTCTCTATGTTTGGAAAGATCTGCATCAAAAAAGTCATAACTAGAATAAAATCACCGGCGGTTATTTTCTTATTTATAACATCGCCACCCAGCATTGCTAAAATAATGATTGTCGCAATGGCCGACAGCAAGCGAACGGATGCGTTTATTCGTAAAGAAGACGTAATGAGTTTCCATGCCGAAATTGTCCACTTCTTAAAAGCTTCGACTAAATTAAAAATTTCTCTTTTCTCGCTGACAAAATATTTTACCGTTTCATAATTTATTAAATTATCGGCAATAATGTGAGAGATATTATCCTCCTCTTTGTTGTATCTAGCCCTCAATTTTATATTCTTTTTAATTAAAAAAATAGAAATTAAAACAATCGTCGCAATAAAAAAAAGAAAAAGATAGGTAATTTTTAAATTGATTAGAGAAAATGCCACAGCCGCTATGATAAAACGAAATAAATCATCAACCAATTCCCTGTTTATGTTGTCATCAATTCTACCAAGAGCAGAATCGCCTCTTTTTGTTTTACTAATCAATTCCCCTGATTTTTTGGTCGTATGAAAAGCGAAATCTAGACTTTGCAAATGAGAAAAAACTTTAACTTTGGCATCTACCTGTACCGGATTTATAACCTTTTCCGCTAAAAGCCATGAAAGATTACCAAAAATAATACCACCTATTCTAATAGAACCATAAACCCCAACAACTACAAAAAAAGATTTCGCAGTAAAAGCATGAAAGTTGTCTATCATGTAGCGATAAATAAACGGCATTGAACTGTATGAAGCAACAGTAATAACGCCAATAGTCTGCGAAAGAATAAAAGACCATTTATATTTCCACAAAAAAGAATAAAATGTCTTAAATGTTTTCATAATTTACCCTTATTTTACTGTTTTCTTGCCAAAATGCCAAATTGGCTATACTTTTAGGTCATCATGGTAAAAGGATTTTGGAAAAAACTGGCAATGTCAAGGCGAGACCTTGACAGGCCCATTTTGGCCTTGGCGCCAATGGCTGATGTGACAAATGCGGCGTTTAGGCGAATTATCGCCAAATACGGAAAACCGGACGTGATGTTCACGGAATTTGTTTCCTGTGACGGACTGTGTTCCGCGGGGCAAAAAAATCTTTTGCCGATTTTAAAATTTACAAAAAAAGAACGGCCGATTGTGGCTCAAATTTTCGGCGCCAAGCCGGAAAATTTTTATGAATCCGCCAAACTTATAAAAAAGCTGGGCTTTGACGGCCTAGACATCAATATGGGCTGTCCGGACAAAAAAGTTTTAAAACAAGGCGCCGGAGCGGCTCTCATTAATAATCCCAAACTCGCCCAAGAAATAATCAGGCAAACAAAAAAAGGCGCCCGCCTCTCTGGCGGGCAAGCGGGGGAAATGCCCGTTTCCGTCAAAACCAGAATCGGTTACGACAAATACGACAAAAAAGAATTCAAAAAGTGGCTGATGGCGTTATTGGAAGAAAAACTGGCCGCCATCATCATTCACGCCCGGACGAAAAAAGAAATGTCGCTTGTTCCCGCCCGATGGGATGTTGTCGCCGAAGCGGTAAAAATCAGAGATAAATTTTTCGGCGACAAAAAGGACAAAACTTTGATTCTCGGCAACGGCGATGTTCAAAGCGTGGCCGACGCAAAAGAAAAAGCGAGAATTTCCAGCGCAGACGGCGTAATGATCGGCCGAGCGGTTTTCGGCAATCCGTGGCTATTCTTAAATGCGCAGAAAACAAATTTTGAAAAACTTTCCGTTCTTTTTGAACACACAAAACTTTTTGAGAAAATAAATAAAGGCCGGAAGTTTGATGTGATGAAAAAACATTTCAAGTCCTATGTTTCCGGTTTCCCCGGCGCCAAAGAATTAAGAATAAAACTGATGATATCTAAAAACGCCGAAGATGTGGAAAAAATTATCCTTTCTTTTCTTCAATCAGTTTATTCAAAAATTTTTTAACCTCTTCCATGCTGGCCATATCGTATATGGAAATAGCTTTGACAGGCTTGCCCGCCTTTTTCAAGTCCGCCATTTTTTCTTTTAAACTTTTCTCGTCAATCAAATCAGATTTAGCCAGAAAAATATATTCCGATTTTTTAAGCAACTCTTCGTTATAAGTCATCAGTTCTTTGATCACGGCGTAATAATCCTTGAGAGGATCTTCCGATTCGGCGGAGACAAGATGAAACAAAATTTTCGTTCTTTCAATATGGCGGAGAAATTTTATGCCCAAGCCTTTGCCCGCCGACGCTCCTTCTATAAGACCCGGAATATCCGCCAAAATCAAATCGTAATAAACCCCCAGATTAGGCTCCAGTGTGGTGAAAGGATAATTGGCCACCTTGCTTTTGGCGGCGGTAAGTTCGTTGAGCAAGCTGGATTTCCCCGCATTGGGGTAGCCGATCAGACCGACATCGGCGATAAGCTTCAACTCCATGCGCATAGTGAAAGCCTCGCCCGGCAAACCTGGCTGGAATTGGCGCGGGCTGGTGTTTTTCCCCGAACGGAAATGATAGTTGCCGTGCCCGCCGAACCCGCCAGTGGCAATCAAAACTTTTTCTCCCACTTTCGTAATTTCCTTATCTTTCTTGACATCCAGATTATGAAGCACCGTCCCGACCGGAACTTTTAAAACTATGTCTTCTCCCGCCGTTCCGTCGTTTAATTTTTTCTTTCCGTTCTCGCCGTCTTCGGCAATTATTTCTTTTTTGTAGCGGAATTGCCTTAGAGCGCCCAAATCGGACACCCCCTCCACGTAAACATTACCCCCGTTTCCGCCCCTTCCTCCAGTCGGCCCCAAAGACATCAAATTGCTGTTGAAGTATACTCCGCCCTTGCCGCCTTTGCCCGCTTGGACTTTGATTGTTACATCATCTATAAGCATAACCGCATTCTATACTAATTTCACATTTTTTAATAATTTTACGATGTAGACAAAAGCAAAAATTTTAATTAGAATTTATAAACCCTGTTAAAGCGGGGTTTCTTTTATGGAAATACGCAATATAGCCATTATCGCCCACGTTGATCACGGCAAAACGACTTTGACCGACGCCATTTTAAGGCAAACCGGCATGGTCACGGATGAGAATATCAGCATGGACAGCAACGCTCTGGAACAAGAGCGCGGTATTACCATTTACGCCAAAAATACCTCCATCTTCTACCCTCCTTCGCGAGACGCTTCGGACGGGCAAGCAAAGACTACCAAAATAAATATCGTGGACACGCCTGGCCACTCCGATTTCGGTTCGGAAGTGGAACGAGTTTTGCGTTCAATTGATTCCGTCGTTCTGGTGGTGGACGCCCAAGAAGGCCCGATGCCTCAAACCAGATTCGTGCTGAAGAAATCTTTGGAGCTGGGACTAAAGCCGATCGTGGTGATAAACAAAATAGACAAACCGGCGGCCAATCCGGCTAGAACTTTGGACTTGGTTTTTGAATTGTTTTTTGACCTCGGCGCCAACGAAGAACAGCTGGATTTCCCCGTCGTCTACGCCATCGGACGGGAAGGCGTGGCCAAACTCAACTTGACCGACGAATCAAAAGACTTGTCTCCTCTCTTGGACACGATTCTTAAAAAAGTTCCTCCCGCCGGAAGCAACAGCGAAAGCGACTTGGCTATGCAGCCGTTCAATCTCGGTTATGATAATTTTCTCGGCCGTCTGGCCATCGGCCGAATTTACAGCGGCAAGATAAAAACCGGAAGCGCTGTGTTCGTGAAAAAGCCGAACGGAGAAACAAGAACCGGCAAAATCACCAAGCTTTTCACTTTTGAAGGCGTTCAAAGAAAAGAAACGGCGGAAGCTTATGCCGGAGATATCGTGATGGCCGCCGGACTGCCCGATATTTACATAGGCGAAACAATCTGCTCAAACGAAAACCAAGCCCCTTTGCCGGCCATCAATATAGACGAGCCGACCATATCTTTGAATTTTCTGGTCAATGATTCCCCTCTCGCCGGACGGGACGGAAAGTTTGTCACCACCAGGCAGATCAAAGAACGGCTGGAAAAAGAACTGGAAATAAACGTCGGACTGAAGATTGATTTTTCCGCTAACGAATTTTTCAAAGTTTACGGGCGGGGCGAATTGCATATCGCCATACTTCTGGAAAATATGAGGAGAGAAGGTTTTGAACTCCAAGTTTCCCAGCCGCAAGTCATCATCAAAGAAGAAAACGGACAAAAAATGGAGCCGTTTGAAGAAGTGACAATAAATTTGCCCAAAGAATCGTCCGGCCCGATAATAGAAACACTGGGGCGAAGAAAAGGCATAATGACGCAGATGAAAGAAGAACAAGGTTCCATCATCCGCCTTGTTTTTGAAGCGCCGACTAGAGGCATCTTGGGCTATAAAAACCAATTCACCATAGACACCAGAGGCGAAGGCATAATGTGCAGCCGATTTATCGGCTTTCGTCCTTACGCCGGAGAAATCAAAAAAAGAGACACTGGCTCAATGACCTCAATGGCTTCCGGCTACGCCGTGGCTTTCTCTTTGGACAACCTTCAGCAGAGAGGAACGCTTTACGTGGAGCCGAATATGGAAATATACGAAGGAATGGTTATCGGCAACACGATGAAGGGAGATGAAATGGTCGCCAATCCGACCAAAGGCAAACAATTGACCAATGTGAGAATGGGCGGACAGGCCGACGAAAAAATCGTTCTGGCTCCGGCTTTGAAAATGACATTGGAAAGGGGCTTGGAAATAATGTCCGAAGACGAATACTTGGAAGTGACGCCGTTAAACGTCCGTCTCCGAAAACAACACCTCAAAGAAGGCGACCGAAAAAATTCCAAAAGAGCGAAATAGCCGAAGTAAAAAATGCTATACTGGCGGTATGGCGGTTTATAAAACAAAACTCATTAAAAAAGAGGAAGTCGCCGAAGGGACGATGGCTTTTTATTTTGAGAAGCCGGATGGTTTTGACTTCATCGCCGGACAATATGTGACAGTTTCTCTTATCAATCCGCCGGAAACTGACAATGAAGGCAATTCCCGATTTTTCTCCTTAATAACCGCGCCTTATGAAAATTGCTTGGGAGTCGCCACTAGAATAAGAGACACGGCTTTTAAACGCGTCCTCAAAAATTTGCCTATCGGTTCGGAAATAATGATAGCCGGCCCGGACGGTTCGTTTTGCCTGCGCAAAGACGCTTCCAAACCGGCGGTTTTTCTCATCGGCGGCATCGGCATCACGCCGGTTTTCAGCATTCTCAAAAACGCCGCTTATGAAAAACTTCCCTATCAATTATTTTTATTTTATTCCAACAAACGGCCGGAAGACGCGGCTTTTCTGAAAGAATTGCAAATTTTGGAAAAAGAAAACAAAAATTTCAAACTTGTCGCCACAATGACCGCTCCGACGGAAAGTCGGAGTCCCGACCAGAGCGTCGGGAAAAAATCAAAACAGGCTTGGCGCGGCGAAACCGGATTTATAAATAAAGAAATAATACAAAAACATCTTAAGGATTTAAACTCGCCGATTTATTACATGTCCGGCCCGCCACAAATGGTGAAAGCGATGAGAGAATTGGCGGAAAAAATCGGCGCAAGCAACGACAATATAAAATTTGAAGAATTCGCGGGATATTGAACGTCAAACCGACTTTTGTTTTTTACGCGTTAAATTTTTTATTTATCTCCTCGTCCACTTGCGAACGCAATCTGCCGTATCTGGCCAGCGACAACAAAGCCGCTTCCTTGCCAAAATTAACATCTCCTTTTTGAAACGGCAGAGTGGCGACGCTAAACGGCCTGGTTGACTGCCCTTCTATCAGCAATTTCAGATAAGCGCGATAATTATCAATATTGAGCAAATCGCCGGCGTCAAAAACCGGCTCAAATTGCTTGGCCAAAAATTCTCCGTCTTCAGCGCCTACGCGGAAAGCCCCCATTGAGCCGACGTTGCCAAATACCGCTTTCTTGATATTTTCCTCCAGCTGGCCGATGAACTGATGAGCAATAGTCAGATTGAGTTTGTATTTGCGGGCTTCGGAAAGAATGACGGCGATAGAATCAGTGGTAACGTTTTGAAACTCGTCTATGTATAGATAGAAGTCATTTCTCTCGCTTTCCGGAATATCCGCGCGGGAAAGAGCGGCCATAAGAAGCTTGCCGACGATAATCAAGCCGAGCAAATGCGAGTTGATGTCCCCCAACCTGCCCTTGGAAAGATTTATCAAAAGAATTTTTTTCTCGTCCATTATTTTTCTGAAATCAAAAGACGATTTTTCTTGGGCGATTATCGGACGCATAATGTCGTTGCCGAGGAAATTATCAAACTTGCTGGTTATATACGGCACGATGTTGACCAAAGACGCTTCGCCTCCGGCTTTTTCGGCCACATCCTTCCAAAATAATTTGACAGATAAATTTCGGCATCGGGAAAGTTTGAGGTCTCTAAACGCTTTATTGGACATAACTCTGGATATTTCCAGAAGAGTGTTGCCCGACTCCGGATCGTCCATAGCGAGCAACGCCGAGTTTCTAAAATATTGCTCAAACATCGGCCCGCCGGCGATTTTCATATCAAATAATTTGTTGAATATGCCCAGCAATTCGTTGACGATGAAAGTTTTCTGCTCCGGATAAGCTGAATCGTATTCCAGCATATTAAGCCCCATCGTCCTGTCTCTTCCAGCCGGGTCAAAGTAAATCAAATCTTCCACCCTGTCTTTCGGTATTCGGCTCAAAATATCTTCCAAATCCGAACCGTGCGGGTCTATGTAACAGACGCCTTTGCCTTGCTCCATATCCTGAACAATCATATTTTTAAGCAAAACGGACTTTCCGGTGCCGGTCTGGCCGATCAGATAAAAGTGTCTTCGCCTGTCATCATCTTTCATGTAAATCAGCGACTCATCGCCGCGGTAAAAATTTTTGCCCAGCAAAATTCCTTCTTGAGGCAAATTGAGCGGCGGCGGAGCGTCTTTGGCTTTGACGTACTTAAGCTGGGAAATAGTGGAAATGCCTTTGGGGAAATGGAAAACTGTGGCCATCTCGGCCGTGTTCAGATAGAAAGCCTCATTCTTGTCAAAAAGGCGGAAAGAAAATTTATAAAAAAGATTTTCCAATTCCTTGCCCTTCAAATTCCTGAATTTCAAAGCGTTGCCTTGCGGTTCGGTAAACTGCAAAAAAGCGCTTTCAATTTCCTTCAAAATGCTGTCCGATTTTTCTTGGCTGTCGGCGGAAACAAGAATTCTCAAATTGGCCGACATCATCGGACGGGAAGCTTTTTCCTCAATCATTTTGGCCACATCTTCGTTTACTGTCTCCATTTTTCTTTCTTTTTCTTTCCCTTTTTCGTCATCGTCTTTTTTGGAAGAAGAATCGGAAAATATAAAATCGCCGATGAAAGAAAAAATTCCAGTTCCGACAATTCCGGCTTTTTTCAAGGCTTCAAAAAGTTTTTTTCCCTTCCTTATTTCTTCGGCGGTTTTTTTGATTTTCTTGCCGTAAGAGCTATCGGCCGGACCGATAACGATTTGCAAGCTCGCCCCCTCGCCTATTTTCCGCAATTTGGAAAAAGCGTTGGCGATGACAAACATTGGATCAACGTCAAACTTGTCGTAAGTTCTGATGGGCAAGACCGGATAAGTTTTCAGCTTCGCCGCGGAACCGGCGCTAACTCCGCCCGGCTTGAAGATGTTGTAGTCTTCTCTTTTTTCTTCAATTCGGGCGTTAGCAAACAAGGCGCTGATTTGCTTTTCCATCAACGAACTTTTGGATCTGGGAACGGCGGCGTAAAAAACTATTTCTTCGCCGATAACCGGCAAGCCAATTTCCAACGCAAAATATTCTTCCTTGTCTTTGTCTAAAATCATCATCCCGCCGTAAAACTGCTCCATGGCGGAAATGAATTCTTTGAAATTTTTTTCTTTTTTATCTTCTTCTTTTTCTTGCGGCAAGCTTATCTCATACAAAACCATATCCAACGCCTGCGACAAAGGCTTTTTTATTTTCTGCTTGGAAACATCTCCCTTTATGTAAAACTGGATCAAAGCTCTGTGCAAATCGTCTTCCAAGTGGGGGTCTTTTAAATTGCGGGCGATGGAAACGGCGTTTAAGATTCCTTTTCCTTCGGCCACGGCTAATAGCTCCTCAATTTTTTTGTCGTGAGATTCGGGAGCGAGATTCAAAATTTTAGCCACCAAACTTTCCTGTTCTTTCGCGGACAGTTTGTAATTATCGCCCAGCGTCTTCTCCGGCTCTTTCCGGATATGCTCGTACAAAACCTTGGCCGCCAGTTCCTGTTCTTCTATCATCTTCTCGCCTTTTTTCGCTTCCAACGATTCTTCCTTATACCTGTTTCTCAACCACTCCAACTCCTCATTGGGAGAATTGAATTTATGTTCTATGTTTGATCGCATAAATGATTTTAATTCATTATACCTTGTTAAATAAAAATTAAAAAGTTATGATTAAATTATGAAAAAAATAACAAATTGGTTTCGTGGCCAATCAAAACAATCACGAATTATCTTTTTTATAGGCGTTGCCGGCTATCTCGTTTTGGCGACTCGCAGTATAGTCGTTAATTTTTATATTTCAAAAATTGGGTTCGGTGCGTTTGTCGGCCGTGCACTGGGAGAGTTTATTGGCATTGCTTGGTTGCCAATTATTGTCTCGTTTATTGTTTCCTACCCACTTTATTTGATATTCAAGAGTTTTGCGGAAAAATATAAAAGATATTTTGATTGGTTTGCGGTGGTCTTGCTCGTTTTAGTTGTAATATGGATTTGGGCAATATTTAAAACCGATACAAAGATTAAGATTTATAAGCAGAATACCTTTCCAATTCAACAAAGTTGGCCTAATTAAAGCGACCTTCAGCATGTTTAATTTTTTACAAATAGCAATTACAAGAAGGTGTAAAATAAATTTATGAATGTAAATGTAATAGAAACAAGAAAATTTAACAAACTTGCAAGATTAACAATACTATTAAGCGTTTTGGTACGCATGTGCGACACCGAGTGTTCAACATTTTTAGGGCATTCCATCCCATTCCCATTGTCTATATTTGGGCCGATCGGCTCGTTTATGGACAATGCAAACGAATAATTTATGGCTCAATGCGCGACACCGAGTGTTCAACATTTATTTTTTAAAAACAAAAAAAACAAGAGGTGTTAAAATCCTACCACTAATTCTGCTGGAGCAAAATAAGCGTAGGATTTTATTTAATAAGTTTTTGATGTCCGGCGTTCAATCCGAAAAACAAAAATTGTTTTTTCTTGAGGAATTATTTCGTAAAAAATCCGATAAGCGCCAATGCGGCGACACCAAGAATTTTCTTCACCTAATATTTTTTTAAAATCTCCCGAGTAAGGATTTGTGACAAGCTCTCGCAAACCTATGGCTATATAAATTTGATCTTTTTTTTGGAAAACACGACAAACTCTTTTTAGCGCGGTTTCTTAGGTGTAATTCCCAATTCATTTTCCAATTGGCTTAAAGTTATATATTCGCCTGCGGCATATTCTTTGCGCGCTTTTTTAAAATCTCTTTTTTGAGCGGCTGTGGGCGTGAATGTTTTAAACATTTTACCTGTTTCCTTCCATTGGTAAAACTCCTCGTATTCTTTGCGGGGGATGACGACCAAATCGTCGTTTTTTATTAAGTTTTTAGGGATAGTTATGGTAGCCATATTTGTATCTTACCATAAAAATTTAAAAAACAAACTGAAATCTCACTTATATTTGAAATAAATTTTGTTGCCAAGGCGAAGGTCTATGTAATCCAATTTTGGGCGTTTGTCTTTGATGTTGGAGTCCAAAGCCGTTATGAGGTTTAGATAAGCGCTTTGGGGTTCGTTTTTATCGTTTAAAATAATTTTCCAGCCTTCTTGTGTATAAAACTCGTAAATATTTTCTTTCTTCAAAACGACTTTTGAAACTCCTCCGCCTGTTTTGGTGGCCAAGCCGGCAAATTCCAGAATTGTTTTGAATTCGCTTTCCGCTATCAAACTTGTTCCCAAATATTTGTCAATTGCTTTCGCGTTTCCCCCGCTGTCCGAATTTCTTTGCTCAATTATTTTCAAAAATACCGCGCCGGAAAAGTAAGGCGCTTTTTCAAAAACAAAACCATTTTCGTCGACGTACGCGCAATCTTCCTTTTCGCAAAATAAAACGGCGTTGCTTCTTTCTTCTATTTTTACGGCAATGACGCCGAAATATTTTTTATCAAGAGATATTTTTTTTATCCTTTTAAACTCTTCCGTCAGTTCCGCCAAAATTTTATCTTTGGGAATTAAAAAAATATTGGCTTTCGGAAAAAGACCAAAATACTTTCCCTCAAGGTTGGTTTTTATCTTTTTAATTAAATCATCGCTATTGATTAAGTTATTTCCACTTATCTCTATTTTATCAACCTGTAAATACGGTATTCTGAAAAAAGCGACAATGCCGGCAAAAATTGCGGTAAAAATAACGCCAACAACAATAGCTTTCAAAATAAGCCTCTTTCTCCGCAATTTCCTTGATGAAGCCAAAAAATCTTTCCGAGCCATAAAAGCGAGATTAAGAAATCTTTTCTTTGCCCATATACTTTCTCAAAACTTCCGGCACCAAGATGGAGCCGTCGGCTTGCTGAAAATTTTCCACCATAGAAACTATTATGCGCGGAGTCGGAACGGCGGTGCTATTGAGCGAGTGAGCAAATCTTAATTTTCCGTTTTCGTCTTTGTAGCGAATGTTTAGTCTTCTTGTCTGGAAATCGTGGAAATACGAAGCCGAGCTTATCTCCCTGTATTTATTTTCGTTCGGCACCCAAAGCTCTATGTCATATTTCTTAACTTGTCCCAGCCCCAAATCGCCACCGCAATTTATGACTGTCCTGTAAGGAATATTCAAAGATTCCATAAATTCTTCCGTGTTTCTGTTCACCCATTCATGCCATTTGACCGACTCCTGATGATCAGCTTCGCACAAAACAACCTGCTCCAGTTTATAAAATTCATGTACTCTGATAAGCCCGTTCACGTCCTTGCCGTGGCTTCCCGCCTCCCTTCTGAAACAAGGCGAGGAGCACAAAAATTTTTTCGGCAAATCTTTTTTGTCCAAAATTTCGTCCGAGTGATAACCCATAGCCGCGACTTCCGCCGTTCCAGCAAGATAATCGGCGTCTTGTGTCTTATAAAGATCTTCTTCGCCTTGAGGCAAGTAGCCCGTGCCGAACATCGTTTCTTTGCGGACAAGCGACGGAACGATCATCGGCGAAAATCCGCCTTTCTTTATAAAAAATTCCATTCCGTATTGCCAAATTGCATAAGACAAAAGCGCGCCGTCATTTTTCAAAAAATATCCTCTGAAGCCGGCGACTTTTGCGCCTCTTTCAAAATCAGCCATATCCAGCTTTTGCATAAGTTCAATATGCCCTTTCGGCTCAAATCCTTTCGCTTTGAAATCGGGAATATCGCCCCATTTTTTCGTCTCTGCGTTTTGCGCGTCGCTCTCGCCTTCCGGCACGGAAACATCGGGAATGTTGGGGACAAGGAGCATCATTTCTTTCCATATTTTGTTGGCCTTTCTTAATTCCTCCACTTTGGCCAAAAGTTTTTCTTTCAGCTCCTTCATCTCTCCTATCGCTTTTTGCCTTTCTTCGGAATTTTGAATCTTGGCGATGTTGTCGTTGGCCGCATTCTGCCTGGCTCTCATATCTTCCACTTCCCGCAAAATTTTCAACCGCAAGTCGTCGGCTTCAAGCAATTTAGCCGTATCAAAATCAATATGCTTCTTGCGAGCCGCCTCTTTGACTAAGTCCGGATTTTCCCGAATGAATTTAATATCCAACATATTTTAATCTTATCAAATATGCTAAAATAAGCAAAATACATGCAACGCAAAATTTTAAAGCCGAAAGATTTTCCCGTCTTGCTAAAACAAATTCCCGACCCGCCGGAGCTGTTATATATGGAAGGCGAGCTTCCGCCGGAGGATGCCATTTATCTGGCCGTGGTCGGCGCCAGAAGATTCACCACCTACGGCAAAGAAGCCTGCGAAAAAATAATTAGCGGATTAAATAACAAAAACCGCCAAATCGTCATCGTCAGCGGACTGGCCATCGGCATAGACGGCATCGCCCACAAAGCGGCGTTAAAAAGCGGATTAAAGACAATCGCCATCCCCGGCTCCGGTTTGGATGACAAAGTTCTTCACCCTCATTCCAACCTAAAACTTTCCAAAGAAATAAAGGAAAGCGGGGGCTGTCTTATCTCCGAACTGGATTGGGGAATGCCGGCCGGCGTTCACACCTTCCCTTCCCGCAACAGAATTATCGCCGGGATGAGCCACGCCGTGCTGGTAATAGAGGCGGCGGAAAAAAGCGGAACGTTGATAACGGCCGATCTGGCGACGCAATACAACCGAGACGTTTTTGCCGTACCCGGTTCAATTTTTTCCCAAAACTCAACCGGCACCAACCGCCTGATAAAAGCGGGAGCGGCGCTTATAACATCGGCTGAAGATATTTTTGACGCTTTCGGCCTACCCAAAGAAAAAGAAAATCTAAAATTGAATCTGGATTTCACTCCGGTGGAAGAAAAAATTTACTCTCTCCTTGTTGAACCGATTGAGAAAGACGAGCTTGTCAGAAAATCCGGACTGCCGCCCGCCCAAGCCAATGCGACCATCTCCATGATGATTCTAAACGGTCTCATTAAAGAATCCGGCGGAGAAATTTTTAAGGCGTAAAAAAATATTATAAACACCCGGCAATTTATACAGATATTTGTTTAAGGTAGAAGGCTTGGCTTGCTTTTTGTTTTCTTCCATATATAATTCAAAAAATACAAAAAAATGGCTCTTGGATCGATTATTTCAATATTTCAGATATTTATAAGCGTTGTCTTGATTATTTCCGTTCTGCTTCAGCAGAGGGGAAGTTCTTTAGGTTCGTCTTTTGGCGGAATCGGAACTTCTTATCACACAAGGAGAGGCTTTGAGAAAATACTGTTTAATTCAACAATCATTTTTGGCATTTTGTTCGTCGCGTCCACAATCGCAACTCTTGTCATCAAATAAATCAAAATTCACTTTATGAGAAAACGCGTCCGTCTTCCCAGTTTGGAAGAATTTATATACGCCATAAGAAACATGAGGCTTTGGGAGAAGCTGGTTTTTTTCGCTTTGGTTATTTCTTTTTTGGTCTCTTTTTTGACCATAATTTGGAAAATAAGCAACCTTTATATGACAGGGGTGCCGGCTTATGGCGGAACACTGACCGAGGGAATCATCGGCACGCCGAGATTCATAAACCCGGTTCTGGCTTCTTCCGACACTGACAGAGATTTAGTGGCTCTCACTTATTCCGGATTGTTGAGGCCGGACAACAGGGGCCGGCTGATCAACGATTTGGCGGAAAAATACGACATATCGGAAGACGGTTTAGTCTACACCTTCATCCTCAAACCGAATCTTCTTTGGCAAGACGGGGAACCGGTTATCGCCGATGATATAATTTTTACGATAGAAAAAATAAAAGACCCTTCCATGAAAAGCCCAAAAAGAGCCGGTTGGGAGGGAGTTTCCGCGAAGAAGATAAACGACAAAACGATAAGATTCACCCTCAAGAAACCTTATGCTCCCTTCTTGGAAAACACTACGGTTGGAATCTTACCCAGTCATGTTTGGAAAAATATGTCTTCCGACCAAATCGCTTCCAGCGAGATGAACATGAAACCAGTCGGGTCGGGACCGTATAAAATAAGCGGGATAAAAAGAAACTCCGCCGGAATAATCAGCTCTTACGAATTTAATTCCAATAAAAATTTTGTTCTAGGAAGGCCGAATATCAAAAAAATGATAATGAAATTCTATCCTTCCGAAAAAGATATTTTGACCGCTTATCAAAAAGGCGAAGTTGAGGCAATTAACGCCATAACCCCCCAAGAGCTGGAGAAAATAAAAACAAGCAACAGCATCAAGTCATTATACCTTCCGAGAATATTCGGCGTCTTCTTTAATCAAAACAACGCCAAAGTCTTGACCAAGAAAGAAATCCGCCAAGCCTTGAATTTGTCCGTTGACCGGAAAAAAATAATAGACAATGTGCTGAAAGGATTCGGCGCGGAACTTTTTTACCCGCTTCCCGCCGGAACATTCGGAGCCATGTTAAAAAGTGAAACTGACGCTTATTCTTTGGACGACGCCAAGGAACTTCTTGACAAGAACGGCTGGAAAATGAATACTGGCGAAAAAGTTTTGGAAAAGAAAATCGGCAAGGAGCTTTTCAAATTTTCTTTTTCCATTTCCACCTCCGACGCCCCGGAACTTAAGGAAACGGCTTATCTTCTCAAATCAATGTGGGAAAAAATCGGGGCTAAAGTTGAAGTGAAGATATTTGAAACGGGCGACCTGTCCCAAAATGTCATCCGGCCGAGAAAATACGACGCTTTGCTTTTCGGCGAAATAGTCGGCCGGGATCCGGACCCGTTCGCTTTCTGGCACTCTTCCCAACGAAATGACCCCGGCCTTAATGTCGCCATTTACACGAATATCAAAGTGGACAAACTTCTTGAAGAAGCGAGAAGTATTCAAGACGAAACAAAACGAGCGGATAAATACAAAGAGTTTCAAAAGGAAGTTTCAACCGACATACCGGCGATATTCCTGTTTTCTCCAAAATTCATTTATGTGATTCCGAAAAATTTGAAAGGAACGAACGAGATGGAGAGCGTTATGGTCCCTTCGGAAAGATTTTCTATGGTTCACCAATGGTACAAATCAACGGACAAGGTTTGGAAAATTTTCCTGCCTGCCGACAGGCAGGCGCCAATGAATTAAAAGCGTATGCCCTCGTGGCGGAATTGGCAGACGCGCTAGTTTCAGGTACTAGTGGCCGCAAGGCCGTGGAGGTTCAAGTCCTCTCGAGGGCAATAAGTTTATAACTTTAAATTATTATTAATTAACATTTATGGAAAAACAAACAAAAGAAAAGAAGATGCCGGTCAGGATAATCCCAATCGGCGGAGTGGAAGAAATAGGCCGCAATATGACGGTCGTTGAGTACGGCAACGAAATTGTCGTTATAGACGCCGGCCTGCAATTTCCCGAAGAGGAAACCCCGGGCATAGACTTCATCATTCCCAACACCGCGTATTTGGAAAAAAATAAAAATCGCATAAAAGGGCTGATCATAAGCCACGGACACCTTGACCATGTCGGGGCCATCCCTTACCTCATAGACAAACTGGGGTTTCCGACAATCTACACCACGCGTCTTACCAAAGCCTTGATTTTAAAAAGACAGGAAGAATTTCCTCATTCTCCAAAACTTAAAATAGAAGAGATAGACTCAACTAAAAGTCTTATCTTCGGACAAATTAAAATCCGCTTCTTTGACATAACTCACACGATACCGGACGCCATCGGAACGATACTTGAAACCCCGCAAGGAAACGTGATTTATCCGGGCGACTTCAAAATAGAACTTGACCAAGACGGAAATCCCTCCGGCATAAGCCAATTCATAGAACTGGGCAAGGAAAAAAATCTCTTATTGATGCTGGAAAGCACCAACGCCGAAACACCCGGCTTCTCTATTCCCGAAAAAATCGTCCACAGAAATTTGGAAAAAATAATCGTAGAGTCAAAAGGAAGGGTTATTATAGGAATGTTTTCCTCTTTAATTGAAAGAATCATTGAAATGGTGAAAATAGCCGAAAAGCACGATAGAAAAGTGGTGATGGACGGATACAGCCTTAAAGCCAATCTTGAAATAGCCAAGGAATTAGGTTTCTTTAAGCCCAAAAAAGAAGTGATGATTCCGGCTGAAAGGATAAACGACTATCCGCCGTCCAAAATAATGGTTTTAGGCACTGGTTCGCAGGGCGAAGAAAATGCCACAATGATGAGGATAGCCAACAGAAAACACAAATACATAAAAATCCAAAAAGACGATACCGTGATACTTTCTTCGTCAATTATCCCGGGCAATGAAAAAAGCATCCAAAATTTGAAAGACAATCTCGCCAGACAAGGAGCCAAAATAATCCACTATCGCGTGGCCGATGTGCACGCCTCGGGTCACGGCTGCCAGGAAGATTTGAAGTTGATGATAAAAATGATAAAGCCAAAATACTTTATGCCTGTCCACGGATACTACTTTATGCTCAAAACGAACGCCGACCTGGCCGAGTCAATAGGGATAAGCAAAGAAAATATTGTCATACCCATTAATAACGGCGCCATTATAGAGGCCAGTGAAGAAAAACTGCTTATGCTTAAAGAAAATGTCCCCTCCAACTATGTGATGGTGGACGGTTTAGGCGTAGGCGACGTCAAAGAAGTGGTCCTGCGCGACAGAAAAATGCTTTCTCAAGACGGGATATTCGTGATGATTACGGTTATAGACTCCCGAACCGGCAAGGTCAAAAATTCTCCGGATATTATTTCCAGGGGCTTCATTTATCTGAAAGAATCTCAAGATTTGCTCAAACAAACCCGATTCTTAATCAGAAAAGTGGTGGAAGAAGCCACCGGCAAAATGCACCCCGTCAATGTGGATTATGTCAAAGAAAATTTGCGGGAAAGAGTCGGCAAGTTCTTGTTTCAAAAGACTCACCGCCGGCCGATGGTCCTGCCGGTGATTATAGAAGTGTAGAAACAATCAATGAATGGTAAAATAAATTAAATGCCAAACAAGAAAAAAATAATTTTTAGCGCAACGGCGCCGTCGGGCAATATCCATATAGGAAATTATATTGGCGCCATCAAGCAGTGGGCGGAATTGCAAAACACCGGCGAACACCAAAACATTTTTTGCGTCGTGGACGAACACGCCATCACCACTCCGCAAGAACCGGCAAAACTCCGCTCAAAAATTTTGGAGGTTTTTACGCTTTATTTGGCGCTGGGCATTGATCCGGAAAAATCAATTATCTTCGTCCAATCCAGCGTTTCCGAGCATACCGAACTGGCCTGGATATTAAACACAATCACGCCGATCGGCGAATTGGAAAGAATGACCCAATTCAAAGACAAATCCCAAAAACAAAAAAGTGTTTTGGCGGGGTTGCTGAATTATCCAACGCTTATGGCGGCCGATATTCTGCTTTACAAAACCAATCTTGTTCCCATCGGCGAAGACCAGCTTCAGCACATAGAATTAACAAGAATGATTGCCAGAAAATTCAATTCCACCTTCGGCGAAACTTTCGCCATTCCCGAGCCATTCATAAACAAAGAAGGAAAAAGGATAATGGGTTTGGACGACCCGTTAAAAAAGATGTCCAAATCGGCGGAAAATCCCAAAAATTATATCGCTTTGCTGGACTCGCCAGAAACGATAAGAGAAAAAATAAAAGCCGCCGTAACCGATTCCGCCAGCGAGATAAAATACGATATGGAAAACAAACCGGCCATATCCAACCTGTTGACTATTTACAGCCTGTTTTCGCGCAAAACGATTGCTGAATTAGAAAAAGAATATGACGGAAAAAATTACTCCGTTTTTAAAAATGATCTGGCGGAAATAATAATTGAAGGTCTGTCCCCTATCCAGAAAAAATACAAAGAACTGTCCGCCAACCCGGATTACATCAAAAAAGTCTTGCGAAACGGCGCCGAAAAAGCCAAAACCATCGCCTCTCAAACTATGTCCGAAGTCCGCTCAAAAATCGGCTTTTTGGAGATTTAAATTACTCCCAATCTTTCTCTTCAAACTCCAATTCGGCGACTTGGGCGAATTTTTCGGCGATTGATTTTTGCGCATCTTCTTTCAAGGCTTCGTCGACCATCGGGTACAAAATATTGTCTTCTTTGAAAATATGCTCTTGCAAAAGCTCGCAATAACCGCGGGCATTTTTGACAGCTTCCGTTTTGTCGCTTTTTAGAACGGCCTCGCTTAACCCCTTGACGAATCCTCGCCCCAAGTCGTGTTCGTGGAGCATTTGGCCAATAGGATTGCAGTGTTCCAAAACGCCGTCTTTGTTTAATTCCACGAATAAAATATCCTCCTCCTTGGCGTGATGAAACTTGTCGGCGTAATTTCTGATGAAACTGACGGCCTTGGCGAAAAAATCCTTATCAATTTCCTTTCCCGCCTCAATTTTCTCGCATTGTTTTAAAACAGATCCGATGACTTTTAATATATTCTTATGCTCGTCCGATAAAATGATTGTTGGTTTTTTCATAAATTTAACTTTAACATACCGGCGCAAAACAAAAAAGTCCTCCGACGGTACCGTCGGAGGACTTTTTTGTAACAATCAACTTAAAATTACAACTTGTATTCTATCGGTTCGCTGGCTGATTCGCTTATCATAAACTTTGCCATAACGATATTTCCGTCTTTGTCTTTAGCCGGCATATCTTCCGAAGGATTGAAAACTCCGTTATTATTATCCCAATGAATCATAGCGTAAAAGTTTTCTCCAGCCACGCTCTTTCTGTTCAAGGTGACGGAAAGATTTTTAGATTCCCCGACATTCAAAAGACCGCCAAAACCGATAATCGCCCCTGGCGCGTCCGCTTCTTCCTGATGAATAGTGACATAGCCTTTTTTGCTTAAGGTCGCCCGGCCGACATTAACAAACCGCCCCGGCTTTTGATTAGCCACGAAAATTGAGTCCTCCATACCGGCCACTTGTTCCTCTCCGCCAACTTGCTCGCTAGGAGCAGTTCTACTGGAAAAGTATCTCCAAACAAATATACCGATGACAATAACGACTATTATGCCGATAATAAGCCCTTTCGATGATTTTTTTTCTTCCATATTTTTATTATTTAATAATTATTTAATTAAACCTAAACCGACTTTTAATGTCAAGTTCATTATACACCGCCAATTTGATATGTAAACCGCATGCATACCACCACCCATTTTTATGCTCGACCGGCAATTTAGACATTTGACGAAGGGTAGAGGGGTTGGGGGCGAATGCCCCGATCTAAATTAGCTTGTTTTTGTTCCCGTTGCTGAAATAATGTTGGGTAATTATTATATTTTTTAATGCGGTTCATTATTGTTTTATAATAGTCTTTATTTATTTCAAATCCTGTGTATTGCCTATCGTTTGCCAAACAGGCAATAGCGGTCGTTCCAGTCCCCATAAACGGGTCAAGAACAATGGCGTTTTTGGGACAGCTTGCCCTTACCATTCGTTCAATTATTTCTAATGGTTTCTGTGTCGGATGATTTTCTCTTTCCGGGTCTTGCGCATGTATTCTTGATGCGCTCCATAAATCCTTGGGATTGTAGCCAATTTCTAACCATTTTTTTCCAATAAAAATTGATCTCGTCCTTGCTTTTTTGGTTTCCTCATCATAAGGTATTCTAATGCTGTCTAAATCAAAATAATAATCACTGTCTTTTACAAAAAAACCTATATTGTCATGAACAGAAGAAAATTTTCTCGTAGATCCGCCCATGCTGGGCACTCTCCTATCCCAAATAATTTCATTAATCATTCGTAATCTCTTTTTTAGATAAACAAAAATTTCAGGTGAATATTGCCAGCTTAGAAAAATATAAAAACTGCCAGTTTTTTTTAGTTTGGGTAAAACCGCATCAATCCATTGATATGTCCAGTTTAAATATTCTTCCGCTGATTTTTGATCGGAATCATTGCCATAATCTTTCCCCAAACAATAAGGCGGATCAGTCAATATTAAATCAATAGAATTGTCTTCTATTTTATCTACCCCCAATAAAATATCTTCATTAAAAATTTTATTCATAACTACTTTAAAATTATGCTTTTTGATTTTTCTTTTAACATTTTTAAAAATTCTCCTCGCATTCTATGGACTTTGTCATGTCTGTAGGTAGCTTGGACTTTATCATTTCTTGGATTCACATAAATTGGCAGAAATTGTGGCGAAAAAATTTCCAAATAATCTTTTGCAAAGCTTATTTTTATATTTTCAAATTTAATGCCAAAACAGGCGTATATTAAGGTATAATTTTTGTTAACATTGTATTGAAAATAAAGTTTTTCTACCGCAGAAATGTCATTTTTATTTTCCTTACTCTCAACATTGTGGATTTTAACATTTACAAAATAGCTTTTACTTTTGTAAATTATTTCGCAATCATGCAATGATGTATCGGGAAAATCAAAATTTACCCTATCAAGACCAAGTTTTTTAGCATTGTATTTTGTTTGTTGAGTAATAACTTGTTCAACTAACCAACTCACGGATCTGGTATGCGCCTTGAGTCCATAAGGCAGAATTTTGCTATCAGTAATATCAAAACTTGGTAGTATTGTTAGGAGTTTTATATAGATGTTTTTCACAAACTCCAAATCTTTTTCAATTTCTTTTATTTCTTTTTTCATAATAAAACTAGAGCTTGACTCTGACTCTAATTTTATTATAGCAAAATTTTTAATAAAAACAATTTTAAAAAACTTCCTTCTTTAAATAATTTCTTTTTAAGGTTCAACCCCGTACCGATAGAAAAATACTCCGCAATCTATATAATCAAACAAATGGATGCGAATTACCCGATGAGAATAAACAAATATTTAAGCTCGCAAAATTACTGCAGCCGGAGAGAGGCCGACGGGCTTATCAAGGCCGGACTGGTGAAAATAAACGGGCAAACCGCCGTTTTAGGAGACAAAGTTTCAGAAAAAGACAAAGTGGAAGTTTCTCAATCAGTCAAAGACAGAGCGAGCAAACTGAAATACTACGCCTATCACAAACCGGCCGAAATCGTCACTCACACCCCCGAAGAAGGCCAATATGAAATACGAGAAATTTTCCCGATAAAAGATAAAACCATTTTCCCCGTCGGGCGGCTGGACAAGTCTTCGCGCGGGCTGATCATTCTCACCAATGACGGAAGAATAACCGGCAAACTGTTGGGTCCGGAAATGAACCGCGAAAAAGAATATATGGTTCGGGTGGACAAAAAAATAAACGGGTTTTTCCTGAACAAATTATCTTTCGGCCTGGACTTGGGCGACTTTGTCACCATGCCCTGCCAGGCGAGGCAAACCGGAACTGATGAATTCAGCATCATTCTCACCGAGGGCAAAAAACACCAGATAAGAAGAATGTGCGACGCTTTGGGTTTCGTTGTAAAAGACCTTCAGAGAATCCGTATAATGAACATCGGCCTCAAGGATTTGAAACCGAACCAATACCGGGAAATAAAAGGCAAAGAGTTGGAAACTTTTTTAAGCGACTTACTTGTTTGACTACGATAGGTTGTTAAGAGTAATATCTTAACAATTATGTTGCAAAAACTTCACAAAAACGCCAAAACAAATTACAGCATCAGAAAGGAAATCAAAGAAAGCGATTTATCTGTTTCCGCT
>Ga0209343_10001727_pt1 | contig 29076 bp, 33 predicted proteins | sample RifCSPlowO2_02_FD_184026 | JGI IMG/M metagenome (GOLD analysis project Ga0209343, IMG submission 184026) | Groundwater microbial communities from Rifle, Colorado - Rifle CSP2_plank lowO2_0.2 (SPAdes) (version 2) | ecosystem: Environmental > Aquatic > Deep subsurface > Groundwater | place... | reverse complement strand
CCGGGCAGAGTTCTCCCGTAGGTTTAAGCCAAGACGCAAAATCGCATTTTGGCCACAGCGAGCATCCGTAGAACATTTTTCCGCGCTTGGTTGATCTCTCGACTATCTCTCCCTCGCGGCATTTCAGGCATTTCATATTCAATGAAACCGGCGGTAGGGGCTTCGCATTTTTGCATTCCGGAAATCCGGAGCAAGCCATGAAGCGGCCAAATCGTCCGCGCTTAATGACCATCGGTTTTCCGCATTTGTCGCACTTCTCGTCGGTCGTCTCCTGAAAATCGCGTTTCTCCACGCTCTCATACTTATCTGAAAGATGTTTAGAGAAAGGTTCGTAGAAATCCTTTATTACGTTTTTCCACTGGATCCCGCCCGCAGCGACCTCGTCGAGCTCCTCTTCCATTTTCGCAGTAAATTGTATATCGACGACTTCCGGAAAATTTTCAACCAGCATGTCGTTGACCAAGAAACCAACCTCGGTTGGCGCCAACCTTTTTTTATCATCCCGCTGGACATAGTTCCTGCTCTGGATAGTCGAGATAATCGGCGCGTATGTCGATGGCCTCCCGATTCCATTTTTTTCCAATATTTTAATGAGGCTTGCTTCTGTATACCTAGGCGGCGGTTCTGTAAAATGCTGAGTGGGGTTGAGTTTCTCGAGGTTTAACTTTTCCCCTTGGGATAGTTCTGGAAGCACTGCCTCCGAAAATTTAATCGGATAAATCTTAAGAAAACCATCGAATTTCATCGTCTGTCCATTAGCCCTGAATGTGTATTCGCCTGCCTTTATATCAATAGAAGTTGAATCAAAAACGGCTTGCGGCATCTGCGAAGCTACGAATCTTCGCCAGATTAATTCGTATAATTTCAATTGGCGCTTGTCGAGAAAGTTTTTTATTGAATCAGGCGAACGCGCGGGATCAGTCGGGCGTATTGCTTCGTGCGCTTCTTGGGCTCCTTTGGACTTAGTCTTAAATCGGCGCGGAGAAGCTAACGCGTAATTTTTACCTATCTCAGTCTCAAGATAAGCTTTTGCATCCGCCAAGGCGCTTTCGGCAACATTAAGTGAATCGGTTCTCATATATGTGATGAGTCCGGAAGCGCCCTTTTCTCCAAGCTCAACTCCTTCATAAAGCTGCTGAGCTAAAAGCATTGTTTGTTTTGCGCTAAAGCCGAGTCTCCTGAATGCTTCTTGCTGGAGGGTGGAAGTCGTAAATGGTGCGGATGGATTTTTTATCGTTTCTTTCTTTTCGATGGATGACGTTACCCATTCTTTACTTTCAAGGTCTTTAGCAATTTTTTCCGCGTCATTCCTATTTTTGATCGCGAATTTATCGAGCGCTTCCCCATCTTTTTTTATTAGGAAAGCTTCAAATTCAGGATTTAGAAGCTTAGCCTCCTCTTGGAGGCTAAGCTTCTTCAAAAAAGCGCCGATTGTCCAATATTCTTCCGGCTTGAACGCTTGGATTTCGCGCTCTCTCTCGACTATCAGCCGTACCGCGACAGATTGGACTCTCCCGGCCGAGAGTCCGCGGTACAATTTTTTCCAGAGAAACGGAGAAAGTTTATACCCGACAAGCCTATCTAAAATGCGCCGAGCCTGCTGGGCATCAACAAGCTTCAGGTCGATATCACGGGGGTTTTTCAGAGCCTCGTCTATCGCGCTTTTTGTTATTTCATGAAAAACTATCCTTTCAACTTTCAAATTTCTTAAGGATAAAGCTTCCGTAAGATGCCACGCTATCGCTTCTCCCTCGCGGTCTTCATCGGTAGCCAGTATTACTCCGTCCATTTTTTCGACTTCCTTTTTCAATACGTTAACTTTTTTTCTGGCTGCTGTCGGTATTACATATTTCGGCTCAAAACTTTCCTCATCTATTCCAAGGGCGGATTTCGGCAGATCTCTGACGTGTCCGTATGATGAAAGCACCTTAAAGCCCTTCGGCACGAAGCCGGAGATGGTTTTTGCTTTTGTCGGCGACTCTACTATTATCAGTTTCATTTTATATGACTCTAAAAATTTCTCCTCCGGAATCCTTTATGATCCCTTTTATTTCAAGAAGGGAGATTGCCGGAATTAATTCTGACGGAGAAAGTCCTAGTTTTCTCATCAGATCGTCTTTTAATATCGGTTCCGAAGCACCATCTAAAATCTTTTTTTCTAAATCTGATAAGTGCTCATAAGATTTGGGAACCGAATCGTCCGATTCTACGCCGAAAATGTTCAAAATGTCAATTGACGAGGTTATCGGGGCCGCGCCTTCTTTTATTAACTTGTTGGTTCCTTTAGCGTTTTCCAGGAATATTGAGCCCGGCAGAGCCATGACCTCGCGGTTGAAATCGAGGGCATAGCGCGCCGTTATGAGAGCGCCGGATTTTTCTCTTGCTTCCACTATCCAAACTGCTTTGGAAAGGCCCGCTATTATCCGATTTCTTTGGGGGAACGTGTTGATGTTTGCCTTCATTTCATATGGGTATTCGGATATGACCGCTCCTCCGTCTGAAACAATTTTATCCGCGAGCCTCAAGTTTTCTTTCGGGAAAAGAACTTTACTGGAGAGTCCCGAGCCAAGAACCGCGATTGTCTTCAGTTTATTTTTCAATGCGGCTTCGTGAGAGAAAGAATCTATGCCTTTTGCGAGCCCGGACACTATAACAAAATTTCGTCCGGCGAGCTCGCTTATTATGCTGATGCAAGCCTCTTTCCCGTATGTTGAATACCTTCTTGTTCCGACAACCCCCAGAAAATGCGAATCTTCTTCCGGCAGACTTCCTTTTACATAAAGAACCTCCGGCGGAGCCGGGGTTTCTTTGAGCATTTCTGGTAATTCGTCGCGGAGAAGCAGCATAATGCTCTCCTTTTCAAGATTTTTAAATTCTTTTTCCGGATCTTTTTCTTTCTTGATTTTCTCCAAGCTAAATAAAGCTTTTTTCTCAAGCTGCGGAACTTTAAGGAATTCCCTGACCTCTGCTTCCCATGCATTCTTATACGACCCGAAATGATGTCTTATTTTTGCCAGAGTTTTGGGACCGAATTCCGGGACATAATTTAGGACATTAGCGAAAATCTTGTCTTCTGGGTGCATCTCCTTATATTATTTCAATAAGAAAATTACTGCAATTTGGCAGAGATGATCAGTCCTGTAATTCACTTGACGTATTGGGGGGGGCGATATGATGGAGGCATGAGTAACGAAATGCCAACAAACGATGAGGAATTTTTGAGGCAGGAACAGACTGCCGAATCTCAAGAATGGCGCGAGAAACAAGACAGTTATGCTGATTTGGGGACTTATATCAAAATGAATAAACAAACAGTTCTTTCTCAAGAGGATCCAGAAGTATTTGGTCCACATAACCTCAAGAATGATTTACGGGCACAGAGGGGTGAATATTTTGGTGTAAGATTTAATGTCCTCAACCTTAAAGAAGTAGTAGGTTTTCCGGCAAAAGTAGAAATTTCATATATAGATAAAGATGGGAATGTTGCAAAAGTTGATGTTGATCTTTCAAAAATCTTGACTTACAAAGACGTCGCAATATTTGGGTCCATGAGTAGTAACTCTGATAAGAATCAGGAAATGCTTGATCAAAGAGGAATTCCAGATCGAGTAGATGAAGATCTCGCGAAGCTGGGTTTTAGTCATATGAATAGTATGGATATAGAAATCCGAAAGAAAATAGATGCTGCAACTTCAGAAAAACGAGAAAGACTGGGGCGAGAAGCTAGAGAGCAAAAGAAAAAAGAATTTGATTTTTAGAACAGAAAAACCATCATTGACCTAAACTAAGTTTGGGGCAGAGTCGGTTTTTCACTGACATAGAGCGAAATCAGCGTTGATATAGCCGCTTGCAATTTTTATCTTTCTGTATATAATAAGTATCTATGAAACTTCTCTCGAGGAATTTGATCATAGGCTTTTTAATACTGATGCTTCTTGCAGGAGCTTATTCGGTGTTTCTTGAGAGCTTCAAGGAAGTGCCGGCCCTTTCCCTTTCGGATTTAGTGAAAAAAATAAACGCTGGCGAGGTAAAAAGTATTTCAATCAATGGCGATGATCTCAATGTGACTCTCGGCGATGACTCCGCTTTTATCGCTAAAAAAGAGCCCGAAAGCTCTCTTTTGCAGACCCTTTCCAATTACGGCGTTTCAAAAGAAGCTTTGGACAAAGTCGCGATCAATATAGATTCGCCGTCAGGGCTCGTATTCTGGCTATCCGCCATACTCCCATTTCTGTTGCCGTTCTTATTAATTATTCTTTTCTTTTGGCTCGCAGCACGGCAGGTTCAGAGATCAAATGTGCAAGCTTTTACTTTCGGCCAATCGAGAGCCCGCGTAGTCCAACCGGATTCAAAAAAAGAACGCGTTACTTTCAAAGACGTGGCCGGGGTTAAGGAAGCCAAGGATGAGCTTCAGGAAATCGTTGAATTTTTGAGAAGCCCACGGAAATTTTTGGACATCGGGGCTAGAATTCCCAAAGGAGTTCTGCTTATGGGCGCTCCGGGAACTGGAAAAACTCTTCTTGCGCGCGCTGTTGCTGGAGAGGCCGGGGTTCCATTTTTCCATATGTCGGGATCAGAGTTTGTCGAGATGTTTGTTGGCGTTGGAGCGTCCCGTGTGCGCGACCTCTTTAAAATGGCAAAGCGTTCAGCTCCCGCGATAATTTTTATCGATGAGATAGACGCAGTCGGACGCCACAGGGGAGCGGGGCTTGGAGGGGGGCACGACGAGAGAGAACAAACTTTGAACCAAATTTTAGTGGAGATGGACGGCTTCGAGCCGCACGAGTCCGTAATAGTAATGGCCGGAACGAACCGCCCGGATGTTTTGGACCCGGCGCTTCTGCGCCCAGGGAGATTTGACAGGAGAGTCATTTTGGACAATCCGGACATTAACGACCGCGAGGCTATTTTAAAGTTGCATTCGCAGAAAAAGCCTCTTGAGAAAGGAGTTGACCTAAGGGTTATCGCAGAGAGGACTCCGGGATTTTCAGGCGCGGATCTCGCGAATCTGATGAATGAAGCGGCCATTGTCGCCGCGCGCGATAATAGGAAGACGATTGAGCAGATTGATCTGATTCGTTCGATTGAGAAGGTTCTTTTGGGTCCGGAAAGAAAAAGCCACATATTGTCTACAATTGAGAAGAAAATCTCAGCATATCACGAAGCGGGACATGCTTTAGTCGCGGCTATCCTTCCGCACGCGGACCCAGTCCATAAAATTACGATAGTATCAAGAGGGCGAGCGGCGGGATATACCCTAAAACTTCCCTCGGAAGACAGACATTTATATTCGAGGAAAAATTTCTTAGACGAGCTCGCGGCGGCTTTGGGCGGATACGCGTCGGAGAAATTGGTATTCGGAGAGCTTACCACGGGATCATCGGATGATATAAAAAAGGCGACAATTATTGCGAGAGATTTAGTCACGCGCTACGGAATGTCCGAGAAAATCGGGCCGATCACTTTGGGCGAGCGCGACGAATTGGTATTTCTTGGAAAAGAGCTCGGGGTTGAAAAAAATTATTCGGAAAATACTGCCCAGCTTGTAGATTCGGAAGTCAGCAATATAATGAAGAACTCGTTTAAGAGAGCGCAAGATATCTTAAGAAAATACCGTAAGGTACTGGACTCGCTTGCTGGAAAATTAATTAAGGACGAGACTATCGAGCGCGAGGAATTTGATTCGATTTTGTCTTCTTTTGGCCTCGTACAGGTCATTGGAAAACAGGCCGAGGCCAGGGCATAATAAAAATTGGATATACATTATGGCAACCAAAGTTCAAAAATGGGGAAATAGTTTGGCGGTAAGATTGCCTCGAGAAATGGCGAAGAAATTTAAATTTGGCGAAGGAACAACTGTTGAAATAAAATCGGAAGATTATGGAATTGTTATTAAGCCTGCAAAAAAACAGAAATATACTCTTGAAGAATTGGTAGCTGGCATTGCTCCTGAAAATAGGCACGAAGAAACAGACTGGGGAAAACCTATGGGCCGAGAGATATGGTAGATAGAGATTATATACCAGAGAGAGGAGATATTGTTTGGTTGGACTTTTCGCCTACGCTCGGACGCGAACAGCGTGGCAAGAGGCCGGCAGTCGTGATTTCTTCAAAAATATATAATGAACGGTCGGGGCTCGCACTCGTATGTCCAATAACATCAAAAGCTAAAGGATATAATTTCGAGGTAGAAGTAATTGAGAAAAAAATTACGGGGGTTGCTTTAGCAGATCACGCTCGAAGCCTTGATTGGAAAATAAGGAACCCAAAATTTATTACCAAACTTGCTCCAGAAAACTTTAGAGAAATAATTAGTAAATTAACAGTATTAATTATTAGCGCATAGTTTACGGCCCGTAGCTCAATGGCGGAGCACAGAGCTTATACCTCTGGGGTTGTAGGTTCGAGTCCTACCGGGCCGACCAGACAAAAATTCATTATGCTATAATGGAAAAATGAAAAACTATACACTTTTATCTTATTTATCTCTAGGAATTGTTTTAGTGTTTGGAGTTATTATGTTGGGATACGATTTTCTTTTTGACTGTTACGACGGTTATTTTGAATGTGACTCACTCATTGGGACTTTCTTTTCAATTCTTGCGGAAATGATCGGGCCAATTATTTTAATAGTAGGCTCAATACTAGCCATAGTTTTTCGTTATTTAGGTTATAAGAATAAAGATGTTCTTTCAAGAGGAAATTTTTGGAGTTTTACGGTAATAGTATCTTTTGTAATTTTAATTGCCTTTTTATTTTTTCTTTGGTTTTTGGCTTGCGCTTTATCTGGAGGAAATTATTTTGGTTGCGGTATCTTTTGGTGACAAGATTCTAATATCGCTTACTCCTCTTTATGACAGGAAGAGGAATCTTACCAAAATGAGTTTTCCCGCTACCCCAACTTGTTACACCGAAATATCCTAAGATAAAAATATGCTTTACCAATATCTCCACACCGCAAACGCAAAAGAACTCGTCGGGAAGAATCGCCTGATTTTCCGGGTTTTGGAAATTATTCCAGGCCTCGCGGCATGGGCGACACTTTTGGGGATGGTTTTAGCTTCTTGGCTTGCTCCGATTGGGGCCGCGATTTTCATAATACTCTTTGATTTATATTGGCTTGTCAAAACGATTTATCTTTCCGTGCATCTTCGCGGAAATTGGAAAAGGATAACGCATAATTTGAAAATTGATTGGAGGGAAAGAGTGGATAAATTGAAATGGGATCACGTTTGGCAGGTTGTTATTTTGCCTTTCTACAAGGAACTCTTTGAAATATCGGACGGCCTCTTAGCGAGCGTTGCCGGAGCGGATTGGCCAAAAGACCGGATGATAATTGTTCTCGCGCATGAGGAAAGAGTTGGCGAGGGAGCAAGAGATATTTCCAAAAAACTTAGAGACAAATATAAAAATATTTTTCCGCATATTTTGGAAACCGAGCATCCGGCAAATTTTCCGGGAGAGATTCCGGGAAAGGGTTCGAATGCGGCATGGGCCGGACGCAAAACCAAAGAATACATCGACAGCCTCAAAATTCCTTACGAAAATATTTTAGTTTCTTCGTTTGATATTGATACGCAGGTGCCAAAACAATATTTTTTGGTGACAACTTACCATTTTCTTACAGTGGAAGATCCGATCCACACTTCCTATCAACCCGTCCCTCTTTATCACAATAATATTTGGGAGGCGCCGGCGTTCTCTAGGGTCGTTGCCAACTCCGGAAGTTTTTGGCAGATGATGCAGCAAGAGCGCCCGGAACGCTTGGCGACATTTTCTTCGCATTCAATGAGCTTTAAAGCTCTTGTTGAAGTTGATTTCTGGCAGAAAAATATGGTTTCCGAGGATTCAAGAATATTTTGGCAAGGACTTCTGCGGTATAAGGGAGGGTATAAGTCCCATCCGCTTTCGTACCCCGTTTATATGGACGCGAATGTCGGGCGAAATTTATGGGAGACGATTAAAAATGTTTATAAGCAGCAAAGGCGCTGGGCTTGGGGAGCGGAAAATTTTTCGTATACGGTTTTTGGCTTTATTAAGATTCCGGAAATTTCTCTTAGGAAAAAACTTTATTTCACAATGATAATGTTCGAAGGGCTTTGGTCTTGGGCAACGAACGCCATATTGATGTTCTTTTTGGGCTGGCTCCCGCTCGCTTTGGGAGGTGAAATTTTCAACTCAACTATCTTGGCTTTCAATCTTCCCCGTGCGACAAGACTTATCATGACATTTGCGATGATCGGTATCGTTACGTCAATTTTAATTTCAACTTCGCTTCTCCCGCCTCCTCCGGAGAAAACTCCAAAGAGAAAATCTATTTATATGATCGTGCAATGGCTCTTGATGCCCGCGATTTTGATTATTTTTGGCTCGATTCCAGCGCTCGACGCCCAAACCCGCTTAATGCTCGGGCGTTACATGGGCTTCTGGGTGACTCCGAAGTTTAGGAAAAGTGCAGAAATTGAAAATCGTAGTGAAGCCGTTCCGATTGCCAAGGTTTAATCCAGCAGGGACTTATAAGGTGTAATTAGACAAAAATCCAATTATTCAGCTATAGCATGATAACTGGACAATTAAATTCGCAAATCTAGAGATTCGCGAATTATGTAAGATGAAATTTTTTCTTGAGTGTTGATTCGTTGTCGATATGGTCCGCGAGAACGTGGCGGATATATTGGCGAACGTTAAAAAATTCCGCGACGAACATAGTTTCTTTTGAGCATTCGAAAGGATGCACGAAAACGCTTTTCTGAAGTTGTGCAAAACCCATCCGCTTGAGCGAGCGCGAAAGCGCATCGCGCGCCCTTTTGTGTTTTTCGGGGACATCAAACATGACGATTCGCCATTTGCGATCCCATTTATTCATCGGCGATATGGTGATAGTATCGATCTGGTAGGTGAGGGCGTGCTTTTTTCCAAATTCGGTCAAAACCATCGTTGTAGTGCCATCAGAATTATCTTTGCTATCAATAAGGTGTGAACGATAAAGATTTTGGATTACTCGATGCAAATTTCGTTTATCGATCCACTCCCACTCCTTTTTAATATATTTAACAATTTTAAAATATTGGCGAGGGTCATGCGTCAGTCCAAGGGCGATGCCGCCCAATAGTAACAAGAGAACTTTTTGGGAAGTGGGCCGCAATTTTCTAAATTTTTTATTTACTGTAATCATTATCCCATTATTACGCTATAGCACAATAAATGCAACTTTTAGATTTTATTCCAATCTATTCAAAATGAAGCTGTTTGGATTGCGCGATGACGCGGGATGAAAGTTCAGGATATTTTTCAAGCGAATTAGTTTCAATTATTTTTTTGGCCTCTTCGCGGGCGGCCTCCACCATTTTTATATTTTTCAACGCTTCCATGGCGACGTCGGAAATTCCCCATTGTTGCTTTCCAGTTAATTCTCCGGCTCCTCTAAGCTCTAAATCATATTCCGCAAGCTCAAATCCGCTTTTAGCTTCGGTAAGCGCCTTGAGCCGCGCCGCGGTTTTTTGGCTATCGGATTCGGTAAATAAAAAGCAATAAGACTGATATTCGGAGCGCATGACACGCCCGCGAAGCTGGTGCAGTTGCGCGAGTCCGAATCTTTCCGCGCCCTCAATCATGATTACCGTCGCGTTCGGAACATCCACTCCGACTTCGATTACGGAAGTTGCGACCAATAGATCAATTTGCCCTTCTCTGAATTGTTTCATAACTTTTTCTTTATCTTTCGGGAGCATTTTGCCGTGGAGCATCGCGACCTTAAACTCCAGAAAGATTTTCTCGGAAAGCGTTTTATATTCTCTTTTGACCGCGCGCATCAGATCGTCAGTATCCTCGATGCGTGGACAAAGAACATATGCCTGCCGTCCCGAGGATATCTCGCGGCGGATATGTTCGTAAGCTTCGGCGCGCCTTTCCTGAGATACAATCTCAGTTATTATCTGTTTCCGGCCTTTTGGCATTTCATCAAGCAGTGTCAGATCCAAGTCGCCGTAAACGGTGAGTGCGAGCGTGCGGGGAATCGGGGTCGCGGTCATAGAGAGAAGATGCGGAACTCTTTCACTATTTTTTTGAGTTAGCTTTAGGCGCTGGTTTATGCCAAACCTGTGCTGTTCGTCAATGATCACGAGCGCCAGATCTTTAAATTTAATTTTTTTCTGGATTAGAGAATGCGTCCCAATTATAATTTGTATCTCTCCGGAAGCGAGCCACTTCAAAAGGGGAGCGCGGGCAATGTGCGTGGGGCGTCCGGCGAACGCTTTGGAGGGATATTTCAGAAATTCCGATGAGGTCGCGAGCCCGATTTTGATGTTAGCTCCGCTAGCCGGCGGACCCAAGCGCCTAATAAATTCTTCAAAATGCTGCCGCGCCAAGACCTCGGTCGGCGCCATATAAGCGACTTGAAATCCATTCTGGATGGCGGCAAGGCTCGCGATGAGCGCTACAATTGTTTTTCCAGAACCGACATCTCCCTCGAGAAGCCGCGACATCGGTTTTTGGCCGGAAATGTCCTCAAGAATATGATTTATTGCTTTCGCCTGCGCGCCAGTCATCGAGAAGGGGAGGGTTTTGGTAAAATTATCCAATTCTTTTTTAGAAATTTTTATCAAAAATGACTGGTGTTCCTCCCTTTCTTTTCTCCAAGACTGGCGCAGTAGCTGTATTATAAAAATTTCTTCAAATGCGAATCTTTTTCGCGCTGCTCCCGCCCATTTAAGATCGCGAGGAAAGTGTATTTCGCGGAGCGCGATTCTTAAAGATGGGAGGTTATATTTTTTTAAGATGTCTTCCGGGATTGGCTCTTTTAAAGAGGCCGAGCCTCCAAGTGGAGGCTCGGCCTCCAAGTGATCCAAAATTCTTTTCGCGGCAAAGCGAAGCCAGCGCGAGGAAAGCCCGCGAGTTTCTGGATAAATTGGGATAAGTGCCCCCATGTCATTCGCTTCGACAACCCCCTTTTCGAATACCGGGTTTTGCATGGAAAATTTTCCCAGTTTATTTTGTTTAATTGTTCCAGTGAAGGTGTAATCCTCGCCAGCTTTTAATATAGAAGCCATATACGGTTGGTTAAACCAGGTAATCTCAAGCGAACCCGTCTCGTCTGATACGGTTGCGCTCGCGATCTTAATCCTCTTTCGAAATGTTTTTTTAGCCTCGGTTTTAATGACGCGCGCGTGGATCGAAGCGCGCCCGCCCGGGATTAATTTAGTAATAGTTTTTTTCCCCGCAAATCCTTCATATCGGGACGGAAAATGCCAAAGCAAATCTCGCACTGTGTTTAGCCCGAATTTACCCAAAATTTTTAATTGTTTTTCAGTTAAGCGGAAATAATTTGAAAGGGGAGAATCAAGCATCTACACATTATAATGCGTCCCCGCGAGGAATCGAACCTCGATCGCGAGCTCCGCAAGCTCGCATTCTGTCCGTTGAACTACGGGGACATTATTTGCCGAATACTACTAAAATCTGAAAAATCGCGCAATGGAGTCGAAGAGAGATTCCTCAATTTCTTTTTCTTCGAGAAATTTTATCAGGTGCTCCCGAATTTCGTTTGGGTCGGCGTTTCCAAGGGGGATTGTTATCTGCAGTTGGAAAGTTTTGCTCGATATCAGATAGAGATCCCTAATATGCGGGGGATCATAATTTATCCAGAAGTATTTCAAGTTGTCATACGGATATAAAGTATTATCAACGGCGACTCCGCGGGAAGTAATCGCGAAATGAACCGTTTTTGGTTTTTTTGACCCGTGCAAGGCGACCGCGAACCCGCCGATCAAAATCATAATCGCGAAAAGATAATTCTGGAGGATTAGCGCTAACGCGAAAAACCCGATTGACACGATGCCGACCGACCAAAACCAATCTTTTCCCTTGTCGTGATGAGCGTATTCTTCCGCCTCCCAAGATAAGAGAGTTAGAAAATTATCCATGTTTAAAGTATATCAAACTTTATTGCGGGAGGGCGCACCCAGTTTTTTCGGCGAGCCTTGCGAACGAAACTACTCCGGTTTCTCTGGATTCGTCGGAGAATATCCAGGTCGGGTATCCTTTGATTTCTTTTTCATCGCAGATCCGAAGGCGCCCTTTTCCGTCCGGCGTGGAGCACTCTTCGTATGGAAGAAGATTCGCGGATTTCCCGAACATCGCTTTTTGCTTTTGGCAATACGGACACCAGAAGGTTCCGTAGAAAACGGCACCCTTGTTATTAAGGCACACCGCGAAGTCGTCGTATTTCCCGGGCTTCGACGCTTCTTTAATAAAATAATAACCGCCTGCGATAATCGCGATTCCCACAACAGACCATATAATTATTTTCTTTGTTTTATTATTTTTCATATGCGGTGGGGGTGAGATTCGAACTCACGGCGCCCGTAAAGGCGCTCCGGTTTTCAAGACCGGTGCATTAGACCGCTCTGCCACCCCACCGAACGATCGAACTTACTTAAGGTCGTATTTTTTTATATGGTAAGCATCCTTATGGTCTATCTTGCCTTCTTTATCGGCTTTGTTCAGCAATTTCTTTACTTCCTTCTTTGATATTCCGGATGACTTGCCTATATCAGGCCTTGCCAGCTCATTAAGAATTTTTCTTTCTTTGTCGCTAATATCTTTGTTGCCTCGCAGAAATTTATCAAAATCTTTCTTCTTTTTTATATTTTTATCGAATAACCCCATATATTACATATTACTATTTCTTTAATATTTTATCCACTATCTCTATTTTATCAATAGCGTAGTTAGCGTAGTGCATCTCTTCATTTTTAGGCAACTCTGTCATATTGGAAATATTATCATATTTCTGTTATATCTTAACTAAATACGTTTGACCTTTAATTTAATAGGGGGAAACATGGCAAAAAAGAATAACTGTCCGTTTTGCAATAATGAGCTGATCCCTTTTCTAGAAGAGGATTATAATTGGTCCGATTATCACTGTGGATTAAGCGAAAAAAGACAGAAACGTTTCGAATTCGTAGCGGTATTAATTGCTAGTTTTCTCGACCATCTTGCCAAGAGCAAGAAGTATAAAAAATATAACCTCAAATTCGCAATCCCAGAAGGATTATTTTCTACCGGAGTCAAAGGCGATAATAGGACATATTCTTTTATTGTTCTGATTTTTGGACCAAAGCTTGGCGAAGGAATGACATATGAAGTGCTCGACAAGCTTTCCACAGAAATTTGCAACAGAGTTCCGGTCAATCGGGTGGCATATTGTATTGGAGGTGTAAGCCCGCTTGATCAATAGCGCCAGAGCTGCTCTTTATCGCGGCAAAAAGGCCGTCGTGCATCCAGCACGGCGGCTCATTTATTAAGATAATTTGTTTTTGACGGGAAGAAATTCGCAAGGAGGGCGGAGGCGACAGGATTCGAACCTGTGTGGGGCTGTTAACCCCCGCGGATTAGCAATCCGCTCGTTTAAGCCACTCACGCACGCCTCCGCCCTCCTTGCGAATTTCAGTAGATTACTCCATTCTATCTATTTTTGAAATTTTTAAAAGCTTTTGGTAGTATTTCATTTCGCCACAACGAGACCAGTGATTTCCGAAGCGCCGGCCTCTTTTAATGCTCGCGCGGCCTCGGAGAGCGTAGCTCCGGTCGTCAATATATCGTCCACCAGAATTATTTTTTTGTTTTTAATTTTTTCTTGGTTTGCGACGGCGAAAGAATCTTTTTGGTTGAAAAGCCTTTCTCTGCCGGCAAGCGAAGTTTGAGAAACTGTATTCCTGGATTTTATTAGAACGTCGGGAACATAGCTTATAGAAGTTTTTTTGGAGAACTTTTCCGCGAGAAGCTCAGCCTGATTATATCCGCGGCTCTTTTTTCTTGCTCGTGAAGCCGGGATTGCGAGAACAACCGTATTTTTGGCGAAATCTTTAATATTTGGCTCAATCAACTTGACCAAAAGATCTGAAAATATATCCGCGAGGCCGATCGCCCCGTAGTATTTGAAGCGCCTAAGAGCTCTGCTTAAAATCTCGTTTTCATAAATGCCCCAATGGTACAATTTGTCCAAAAAAAGCACCGAAACCTTGCTATGTGGATTTTTCCGTGTCTTATTAATGCACTTTTGGCAAAAAATGTCGCCATCTTTGCCGCATCCAGCGCATCTACTTGGGAATACTAAAGAAAGAATTTTGCCTAGAACCGTGTGGATAAGCGCTATCATATGTTATTATGATATAATATAGAAAGCATGATGCATGGAGATACCCTTTCTAAACAAGCTGTCTCTCGGTAATGGGTTTGCTCTTTTCAAAAAAGGGTCGCAAGTTCTTGGTGTCGATTTAGGGTCGTCTAACCTTAAAATCGTTCAACTCAAAAAGGAACGGAGAAGAATTCTGCTTGAAACATACGGAGAAATTGCCACTGGCCCGTATGCCGGGTTGCAGGTTGGGAAAAACGCCCATCTTCTCGACGAAAAGGTTCGTGAAATGATGGAAGATTTGATGAGAGAAGCCGGCTCCAATGCCAAAGAGGCTATCGTTTCCTTGCCGCTTCGGTCGAGTTTTGTCAAAGTCATCAACCTCCCAATTGTTTCAGAAGAAGAATTAAAGGAAGCAATCCCGTTTGAAGCGAGAAAGCATATTCCCGTTCCAACGAATGAAGTTGTTCTCAATTGGTTGATTTTGCCGCAAGGCGAATTCTCAAAATCTGAAGACGAAGGTTTTATAAAAGAAAGGAAGGCGCAGGACGTGCTGCTCGTAGCAATCCATCGCGACACCATCGAAAAATATCAAAATATTTTTCGCGCAACCAAGCTTAATGTGAAAGCGTTTGAAATAGAGATATTCAGTTACGTCAGATCAATTTTATCCAAGGAACTTTATCCTTCACTTCTGGTTGATCTTGGAGCGCAAGCGACAAGATTCGTAATTGTTGATTACGGGGTTATCCGGATGGCTCACACCCTTGATCGCGGATCTCTCGAACTCACAGACGCCATTTCTCGTTCACTAGGGATTGAATTCGATAGGGCCGAGCGCCTGAAACAGGATATGGGCCTATCTTCTCGTCCGGAACATAAGGAGATAAGAAATGTAATCGAGCCCATTTTGGATAATATTTTTTCCGAAGGAGCTAGAGTGATCTCAGAATATTACAAGAAATACGGGAGACCTGCTAGAAAAGCTTATCTTTTGGGCGGAGGCGCCCTCCTAGGCGGGATTCAAGATTTTGGCGTATCAAAATTTGGGATAGAAGTTCTGCTGGCGGATCCTTTCAGCAAAGTCGAATGCCCGGCGTTTTTAAAAGAAACTTTGAGTGAAATTGGCCCGACTTTCGCGACGGCTATGGGAGCCGCGCTCAGGGCCATAGATGAATAGAGCAAATTAAAAAATAAACGATTAAATGGCCGAACCGTCTTTAATACCAAATAGTTCGCAACAATATATAAGTCGATCGCGAGAATCCGTCGGGGTTTTCATAGTAGCGGGCATTTTAATTTTTATATTGACAATCCTAGCATTAGTTGGGTTAATTTTCTACAAACAATATCTCGTAAAACAGCAGGCCGTCCTCGCGCAAGAAATCAAAAAGAAAGAGAAGGGATTTAATCAAGCCGACATCCAAGAATGGGCAAGGACCGCGGAAGCCATAGATTTAGCAAAGCAGATTTTGGCGAATCACAGATATGTCTCAAACGCTTTTGCGCTTATCCAAAAAAACACGCTTCCGGATGTCCGATATTCAAAGTTTGAATTTGACGCAGAAAACAAGAAGATAATACTTGGCGCGGAGGCGAAGAATTACGCCGCGATGGCACAGCAGCGCCAAATTTTTATCAGCAATCCGGCAATAACTTCAGCGGCCGTTGGCGATTTTAATTTAGACAAAATAGGGAAAGTACTTTTCTCGGTCGAACTTATATTTAATTCAACTCTCTTAACTTCACAATAATGGCAAGAAATGCATTTGGGGTCATATTAATATTGTTGAGCGTTTTAGTTTCAGTTTTTTGGTCGTATCCTATGTGGAACGATATTTCGGAAGAGATAGCAAAAAAAGAAAAAATCCAGTCTACGCTCGATCTCGTAAATTCTCTAGCAAAAAAGAGGGATGAGATCCAAGCGCAGTATAATTCACTATCTTCTGACGATACGGCGAAACTCAATGAATTCTTCCCGAAAAATCAAGAACCCGGCTTGCTCATTTTGAACATAGATAAGCTTGCTTCTTCAAACGGCATGCTTTTGAAAAAAATAGACGCGAGCGAAGGCGTTAAAAATACGCAACAAAGGCAAGCGCGGCAGGGGGAAACAGTGGAAGAAAAATTTTCCGATTTTCCGTTTCAGATTTCAGTTTCTGGAAGTTACAGTTCATTCCTTTCTTTCATGAAAGCGCTTGAGAAATCGAGAAGACTTATAGATATAGACAGGCTTACCTTCGATTCCGGTTCCATCGGCGCGGACGGAAAAATTATAAAGAGCGATTTTTATGAATATTCTATCAGCGCGCACACTTATTGGAAAAAATAATTTATGAGCCGACAAAATATCTTAGCCATAATTTTAGTTTTATCGCTCGCGACTGGAGGCTATGTTTGGTATTTATACTTGTATCCGAGCGCGGAAGAGAAAAGCGCAAATAGCGAGGAACAGATTGTTTCTCCAGAATTTTTGGCCATAACCGCGCTTTTAAATAAGACGCAAATCGACGCCGCTTTTTTCAAAAGCGATATTTTCTCCGAGCTAGAATCCGGGCCGCCCCTACCGCCTCTGCCCGCGGAAATTAATGGAAGGGTGAATCCGTTCGCCCAATTTTAAATTCCATGGCCGATGCTCGTTTTGCCGATCTTCTTTTGCAGAAAGGTCTTGTTACGAGGGACAAGATTGAATGGGCGAAGCAGGAGGCCCAAACCACAGGCCTATTTTTAGAGGAAGTTCTGGAAAAACTCGGCGTAAGCCAGGCGCAAATACTCGACACGAAATCAAAAGTAACCGGGATTCCTTCGAAAAGCCTCGACGGCGCGAGGGTCCATTTTGATGTTTTAAAATACGTCCCGGAAGATTCCGCGCGCACGTATAAATTTGCTCCGCTCGGGGTGAAAGAAGGCGTATTGGAAGTGGGCATAATTGACCCGTCGGATCTTGATGCCAGGGAAGCTTTGCAGTTTATCGCCTCCCGAGTGAATATGCCTTTTCGTGTATACCTCATATCTATTCCGGATTACAAGCAGGTCTTGGACGAATATAAGGGGCTTGGCGGAGAAGTTACGAAAGTTTTAGGTGAGCTGGAAACGGCGCTGCGCGATGAAATCCCAGATGAGAGCGCTGAAAAAGGAGAAATCGTCAGTGCTGCGGACAAAGTGATGGAGGACGCGCCGATTACAAAAATGGTGGCGGTTATATTGAAACACGCGACGGAAGGGAAAGCCTCCGACATACATATCGAGCCTTCCAAAGACAAGCTGCGCGTTCGTTTTCGCGTGGACGGAGTTTTGCACACCAGCCTGATTCTTCCGATGAGGGTTCACGAATCGATAATTGCCAGAATAAAAATCCTGACGAATATGCAGCTCGACGAAAAGCGAAAGCCGCAAGATGGAAGATTTTCAGCGCGGATAGACAATAGGGATATCGATTTCCGAGTTTCCGCATTCCCGACCGCCTTCGGCGAGAAGATAGCCATACGTATTTTAGATCCCGAAAAGGGCATCCGAAGTCTCGAAGAGTCAGGGCTTATAGGACGGAATCTCAAAGCTGTGGAAGCAGGACTTTCTGAGCCGTATGGAATGGTTTTAATTACCGGACCCACCGGATCCGGCAAAACAACGACGCTGTACTCAATGTTAAACGAATTGAATCAGGAGAGATATAATATAGTTAGCCTAGAGGATCCGATAGAATATAATATAGCTGGCGTAAATCAATCGCAGGTCAGGCCGGAGATCGGCTATGACTTTGCTTCCGGCCTCCGCTCTATTTTAAGGCAAGATCCTGATATAATCATGGTAGGCGAGATACGCGACCGCGAAACGGCGCAACTGGCCATTCACGCCGCATTGACCGGTCATATAGTTCTTTCAACCCTGCACACCAATTCGGCCATAGGCGTTATACCCCGCCTGATCGATATGGGGGTTGAACCATATTTGATTCCGCCGACCCTCAATCTCGCAATCGCGCAGAGGCTTGTTAGAACTCTCTGTCAGGATTCAAAAAAGGCGATGCCGCTCACTGGAGCATTGAAAGAGAGGATTGATAATGAGCTTAAGGAGATTTCTCCCGAAGAGCGGAAGAAAATCGTTTATCCGAAAGAGATTTATCAGGCGCTCCCCTCGGCTACTTGCCCTAAGGGAACCTCCGGAAGAATGGCGGTTTTTGAAGTCTTGGCGATGAGTCCGGAGCTTGAGAAAATAATTTTAAAATCTCCCACGGAAACGGATATAACAGCGGAGGCAAGAAGGCAGGGCATGCTCACGATGAGGGAGGATGGGATTATGAAAGTCCTTCAAGGTAAGATCGGCGTTGAAGAGCTTTCTGAAGTTATTTAATTAAAAATTATTTTATGTTTTATGGCGGAAAATGATAAAAAAATATTACTTGTCGATGACGACGAGTTTTTGCTTGACATGTATTCGCTGAAGTTCCGGGAATCGGGATTTCAAATTGAATTAGCTCGAGGGGGGGAGGAGGCGCTGAAACTTCTTCGCGGAGGGCTTGAGCCGGACGTGATACTTCTTGACATAGTGATGCCAGTGATCGACGGCTTTGAATTTTTGAGAGTTATCGCGAAGGAAAATCTCAAGAAAAAGGCGACTATCGTTATTTTGTCCAATTTGGGGCAGAAAGAGGACATAGACAAAGGGATGGCTCTTGGAGCGAGCGATTATATAGTAAAGGCGAACTCCACTCCGTCCGAGGTTGTCAAAAAAGTGGCGTCGTTTTTTTAAAGCCGATGGCCGGGGCTAAGAATTACGATTTAGAGCTTAAGGATTTGATTGAAGCCGTTTTGCGCGAGCAGGCTTCAGATTTGCATATTTCCGTCGCACGCCATCCGACCATGAGGGTCGCCGGCAAATTGACTCCGCTCGAAAAAAAGCCGGTTTTGGTTTCGGAGGACACTAAAGGCCTCGTTTTTGCCATGTTGGACGAAAAGGCTCGCGAAAAATTTATCGAAGATAAGGAATTGGATTTTTCTTATACTTATCAGGAGAAGGCTAGGTTTAGGGTAAATGCTTTTTTTGAGCGCGGATTTATCGCTGCGGCTTTGCGTTTGGTTCCGATGGACATAAAATCTTTGCAAGAACTCAATTTACCGGAAAGTTTGTTGGAATTCGCAAGGAAAAAACAGGGCTTTTTTCTCGTCGTCGGACCTACGGGCCACGGCAAGTCTACAACGCTTGCTTCCCTTGTAAATTTTATAAATCACGAGCGGTTTGAGCACATCTTGACTATAGAAGACCCCATTGAATTTTTATTCACGCAGGATAAATCAATTATTGATCAGCGCGAAGTCGGATTTGACACCAAAGGATTCCATAAAGCGCTCCGCTCAATGTTCCGGCAGGATGTAAATGTCGGAATGATAGGCGAGATGCGCGACCACGAAACAATCTCCGCCGCCGTCACGGCTGCGGAAACTGGGCATCTAATTCTTTCCTCGCTGCATACAAATAATGCCGCGCAGACGATCGACCGAATAATCGACGCTTTTCCTTCAACGCAACAAAATCAGATACGCTCGCAACTTTCCATGAGTTTGCTCGGGATTTTTTCTCAAAGGCTTGTTCCGAGAATTTCGGGCGGCTTGATTCCGGCATACGAGCTCCTGATTGCAAATACCGCCGTCCGCAATCTAATACGCGAGAATAAGGCGCACGAGATTGACATAGTTATAGAAACCAGCTCCGAGCTTGGGATGATCACGCTCAATAAATCTTTGGCCGCGCTCGTCGAACGGCGGGAAATTACGCTTGAAACGGCCCTTGCGTACTCTCTGGATCAAAGGGGTTTGGGGCATTTATTAGGCAAGAAAATATAATGTCTTTATTCAATTATCAAGCAAGAACGCCCGCGGGAGAGGCGAAGTCGGGAACTATCGAAGCCCCAAATTTGGAATTGGCGGTAACCGCGCTTCAGCGGAGGTCCCTCATAATACTTTCGCTTTCTCCAGCCCAGGACGAAGAGCCGTGGTATCAAGCGGATATCTCATTTTTTAGCGGCGGAGGGAGAGTAAAGCTCAAAGATATAGTTATTTTGTCGCGGCAAATGGCGACGCTTTTTGAAGCGCGGGTTCCCGTAATTGATTCTCTCAAGGTTCTGGCGGCGGAGACGGCAAGGCCGAAACTTAAGGAAGCTTTAGCCGCAATTTCTCAAGATATTCAGGGAGGACTTTCCATAGCCCAATCTCTCTCCCGTCATCCGGACGTCTTCTCAACTTTTTACGTTAATATGGTGCGTTCAGGCGAGGAATCCGGAAAGCTGGAAGAAATTTTTTCTTATTTAGCTGATTATTTGGAGCGGAATTATGAGCTGATTTCAAAGGCAAGAGGAGCTTTGATATATCCAGCATTCGTATTTTCCGTTTTTATCATAGTTATGTCTTTGATGTTCGTCCTTGTGATTCCGCAGATTACCCAGATTCTTATTGAAAGCGGAGTCGAGATACCTTTGTATACTCGGATAATTATGAACATGTCTAATTTTATGAGGAGCTTTGGAATTTTTATACTTATGCTTTTTGCTGTAGCCGGAGTCGGATTATGGCGTTATTCAAAGACGGAGAAAGGAGGGTTCATAATAGCCTCGTTTTTTCTGGATTTGCCGCTTGTAGGACCGATCTTGCAGAAGTTTTATGTCGCGAGATTCACTGATAATTTTGAAACGCTTATTGCGGGTGGGGTTACGATTCTGCGATCTTTGGAATTAACTGGAGAGGTTGTTGGGAATCCCGTTTACAAAAAAATGATCGAGGAAGCTGGCGACGCCGTTAAGGGAGGCGCCCAGATTTCGGAAGCATTCGCTCGGCACAAAGATATGCCGGCGCTCGTCATCCAGATGATAAAAATCGGGGAGGAGACTGGAAAATTGGGTTTTATGCTGAAAACCATGGCGCGCTTTTACAGAAAAGAAGTTGAAAACACTGTTGATAGTATGGTGGGGCTAATTGAGCCAATCATGATAATTTTATTGGGGCTAGGCGTCGGTATTTTGGTGGTATCCGTTCTTATGCCCATATATAACCTCTCTTCGGCGATATAATTTATTTATGAAAAGATTTTCGAAAAAAGGGTTTACTTTAATCGAAATCTTGGTAGTTCTCGCCATTATTGGCGTTTTGGCTTCTATAATAATAGTGTCCGTAAATACAACGACAAAAAAAGCGAATAATGCAAAAGTTAAAGCACAACTCGAACAAGCAAGGAATGCGGCGCAGATTTACTATACGAGCAACCTCCATTATGGCAAGGCAGGCTCTGGTGATAACTCATGCGATGACGGAACCCCCGGTCCCAATGCCGATAACATGTTTGACGACACTGTATCAAATATGGATTTTATTGTTAAGCAAAGCAATTATCCTTCGAATACGGCGATATCCTGCAGGAGCAATGCCACGGGCGGCGCAGACGCTGATGAGTATGCGGTTTCAGCCACTTTGACGGGTGGTAGCAGCGGAGCGTTGCCTAACGCGGATAACTGGTGTGTGGACTCAACGGGGTTTTCCAACGCGATCGCAGATCCTCTAAATAACAACGATACGACATGCCAATAAACCATCTTTCTCTTATCCACAGTAAAGAATCACCCTTTAAAATATAATATAAGCATATAAAGTCGATATTAACTTCAAAGGTCGTTTTCTTTGTATAAAGTATAATAAATGAAAATTTCTTCAAAAAAAGGGTTTACGCTTATTGAGTTGCTGGTTGTTATCGCTATCATTGGCATATTGGCCTCCGTTGTACTGGCTTCTCTCAATACAGCGAGAAGTAAGGGTAATGATGCTAAAACAAAGGCTCAACTGTCTGGGGTAAGAGCCGCAGCTGAGATATATTATGATAATCAAAGTCCCAATGGATATGGGGGCGCCTCTGGATGCGCGGCTGGTATGTTTAACACATCGCCCGTAAAAGAATATACTAATGCTACCCCCTCTGCATTTTCGAGCGGCGTGACGCTTACATGTAATGCTTCGGCAACGGCATATGCGGTCCAGGCAAATCTTTTGAGCGAAACGGGCCAATACTGGTGCGTTGATAGTGTTGGGAACTCAAGAAAATCAGGCACAGCATTAGGAGCGGGTACTGTCTGCCCATAGTTTTCTCGATTGGTCTTGGAAGAAAAGCCCGGTGCAAGCTGGGCTTTTCTTCTATCGGGGTCCGACCCCAATAGTTATTCTAGGACGATACTTTTTTCTATATTGGAATTTGCTTTTCCTTCTATCCATTCTCTCACTCCCCGCGCATATTTTTCCGGAGTTTCGAAAAATTCGCTAAGCAAGCTTTTATCCAGCAGATAATCAAAATTTTTCTTCCCTAAGTAATCGTTATGGCTTGACCATTTATAAATACCGTAAATACCGAAGTCCGACTTCGGTAAACTTCGGTAAACGGTAAATTTAGTCTAAAGAAATGTCCTCAAATTCTTGGTAGGAATTTTCTCTGATCCATTCCTCGATCCCTTCTCTATATCTACTTTCATTTCCATAGAATTCAGACAGCATATTAGTGTCGAGTATTGATGGAAAATTCTTTTCTCCCAGATAATCCAAATGACTAGACCATTTGTATGTTTCTAGAAATTTTAATGCGTTCTTTAAATTGTTAATTTTCCCATTTTTCCATTCTGGTTCTACGACATCTAGGGGATTTAAATGAATATAATATGGCAAATATAGGAATTGGCGTTGCTCTTCCAAAATTATAGCTTTGTATTTTCCTTGAAAGAGAGCCCCAACTCTTTCATACTTTTTATTGAAGTAGTTTGTGTATCCCGTTCCAAGTTTTCTCATGAATGTTGTAATCCCATTATCCTCAACCTGTTCGATCATTAGATGGTAATGATTGCGCATTAAAACAAAGGCATGTATTTTAACTAGTTTTTTTTGATCACTATACCGAAGTCCGACTTCGGTAAGATTTGAAAAATTTGGCTCAAAATAATGCCTTTCATTGTCAGCATCCTCGGTGCTATTGAAAATAATTAAAGAGTACAAAAAGCGCATACGATCGCTGTCCTTTGTAAAAATATCTCTTTTTTCTACGCCGCGGTTGTAAACGTGATATATCCCGTCACTTGGCTTTATTCTTTTCATAGCACCAATTATACCGGAGTCGGACTTCGGTAAGGTGTTTATAAGTTTCTAGATTAAAATGAATAAATGCCCATGCTTAATTTGATAATTTTCCTTTTTGGCCTTGCGGTCGGGAGTTTTTTAAATTCCATAGTCTTTCGCTATAACACTGGAGAGAGGGTTACCAAAGGCCGGTCGCGCTGTTTTAACTGCGGGAAGGAGCTTTCTTGGGCGGAATTGATCCCGGTTTTGAGTTTTTTAATTCAGCGCGGAAAGTGCAAAAATTGCTCGTCCAAAATCTCTTGGCAGTATCCCGCGGGAGAGTTTTTGACGGGAATTTTATTTTTGGCGTTTTTTATCGAATGGCAGAAGAAATTTTTTGATCGTCCAGCATTGCTCGTTTTCTGGTTTTTGATAGCTGCCTTTCTAATATTGATCACGCTCTATGACGTAAAGCATAAAATCATACCTGACAGTTTTTCCTATTCTTTTCTGGCACTGGCTTTTCTATCCAAATTTATTTTCTTTGAAATAAATCTTCTTGACCTATTTTTGAGCTTGCTGCCAGCGCTTTTTCTTTTTTGCCTTTGGTTTTTCTCGCGCGGTCGCTGGATGGGTCTGGGGGACGCGAAACTGATGATTGGAGGGGGGATTTTCCTTGGATTTCCGGGGAGCATCTATGCCGCGCTTCTCGGCTTCTGGATAGGGGCTATATTTGGAATCTTATTGCTTTTGGGCTCCTCCGGGATTACAATTAAAAGCGAAATACCGTTCGGCCCATTTTTGGTTTTAGGTATAATTTTTGCCTTTTTATTTCCAGATTTTCTAAATTATTTTAATTTTTTCTATGCCTAGAGCGAAAAAAAATACAGACAAGCTTGATTCCAAAACTATTATTTGGTTTGGTGTCGGAGCTATTTTATTTTTGTCGCTTTTATTGACGGGGGTTTTTGCGGGAGTTCCCGAAGATGAGGTATGGCTGACAATCGATTTCGGGGACGGCAATAAAAGGAATTTCAAGACTTCCGCTAAAGAAGGGATTACTGCTTGGGATATGCTGCAGCAGGCTAACGCGGTTTACGGCATCCAGCTTTCAGTGGAAAATCATTTTGCCCCGAAGGCCATAGGAGACAAGGAGAGTGGCCATGACGGAAAACGCTGGAATTTTTATTTAAACGGGCGAGTGCGCCGGGAGAACCCATATGAAACAAAACTATTAGGAGGTGAGAAAATATTATTTAAATTCGAATAACGTGAAGGCCTCTCGCGGATTTACGATAATGGAGATGCTGATAGTCACAATTATTATCGGCATAGTTACGGGCATAATGCTTTCCGGATACAAAACTTATGGAGCGAAATTGAATGTTAGGAGAAGCGCCAACGAAGTCGCGCTCGCGATTCGCGAAGCGCAAGCTAACGCTTTAGCGGTTAAGGGATATGATCATGATAATAATTCAGGAACCCCTCTTTTGTTTACCTCCTGGGGAGTTTATTTCCGCAAATCCGTTTCAACAACCCAATTTAATATTTTCGTGGATTCAGACGGGGACAAAAGCTATGATTCTGGAGAATCCGTGAAGACGGTGAGTATAATGAACGGCGTGAAGATCTTGAATTTGGCTAAGGGGTTAGAAACCAGTGAACCTGACAGCAGTTCGATTGATCGGTTGGATATAGTTTATCAGCGTCCAAATCCGGATACGACCTTGAAAGCAGATGGAGGAACATGTTCCGGCACGGTTGTTTCCGGAACTTGCCCGGACGTTGAAATTATTCTTCAGGGGACAGACGGGACGCAAAGAACAGTCGTTGTGTGGTCAACTGGGCAGATATCTGTTGAGTAGGAATTATGAATAAGGAATTAGGAATTAGGTTTAAAGGGTTCACACTTCTTGAAACGATCGTCGCGATAGCGGTATTGACTCTCGCTTTTTTGGGTCCTTTGGCTGTTGCGACTTCGCTTCTTTCCCGTTCAAGTTTCTCTTCGAATCAAGTGATAGCGTATAATCTCGCGGAGGAAGGGATGGAATTTATTATAAACAAGAGGGATAGTTTGATTTTTGAAAATCCTGCGAATGGTTGGGATAATTTTAGAAGCCAGGTATCCGGATCTGCCGGGTGTCAATCAGAAAATGGCTGCTATATAGATATAATAACTAAAGCAATTAATGGTTGCGGCGGCACCCCCCCGGTTTTAAGAAAGGATTCCAGCACGGGAGTTTATAGCTACGACTCTAGCGATTCAGCGACCGTATTTAAGCGATGTATTTTTATTCCAGCGGGGAATACTCAGGAAAAGCAAGTGAGGGTGATTGTGAAATGGGAGGAAAAAGGCGGGGGTGAGCGCTCGTTTACTTTAGAAAGATATGTTTACAACAGAGAATAAAACGAAGGGATTCACTCTTTTGGAGATGCTGATTGCTTTGGCTATTTTTACTATAGCCGTTTTCATTGCCGTATCGACGCTTTTTTCCATCACAAATGTGCAGAAAAAAATTATTGCCAAGCAAAGCGCGGAAGATAACTTGCGGTTTGCTTTTGAATCAATGGCCAAAGAGATCAGGACCGGAAAGATATTTCATTGCGGAACTTCAGGAACGCTTACATCGCCGCAGAATTGCCCTTTTCCCAGCGGGGGAAATTCTTTCACTTTCAAAAACAGCCCCGCAGGGCAAACCGTGACTTATCAGGTTTGGACAGATCCGATTTCCGGAGCCAAGCAGCTTGTTAAATCTTCCGATGGGAATCTTCCATGCACGAATAGTTCGTACATAAACTGCCAAAAACTAACCTCGCCGGATTTCGTCATAGTGAATAAAGTGAATTTTTATGTCAGCGGCGCTACGGCGAACGACGGGGCGCAGTCTCTCGCGACAATTGTTCTTGATGGGCAAGTTCTCGACCCTAAAAATATAGGGACAGCTAAACTTGTTTTGCAAACGACTATTTCTAAAAGAGGTTTACTCGACCAGCCATGATCAAATCTAGAGGTATTGCATTGGTAATAAGCGTTATTATAGTATCCATTGTTCTCGCGGTGAGCATAGGCGTGTCCAACATTGTCTCGACGGAGATTTCGCTATCCAATACCGGGCGCCAGTCACAGCTTGCTTTCTACGCCGCGGATGCAGGAGTCGATTGCGCTATTTACTGGGATACAATCAACGATGGAGACCCTGGAAGCGCTTTTGCCACGTCAAGCTCTAGTCAGAATGAGATAGAGTGCGCAGGAGACAATTTCAATGTAGGGGGATGGTCAAGCTGCACAGGAGGCTTAACCGGCAATGTTTCGGAACCAACCAGCCCTTGCACATCGCCTAACGATAAAAAAGCCGGAAGGTCAATATGGTTAATAGAGTTCCAGAACAATTCTTGCGCAATCGTGGGCGTTATTAAACGTGAGAATATTTCTAATCCCTCAGATAAATATATAGAGACTTTTATTCACGCGGATGGATATGCGTCAGGAATCAGCGGAGGCCCATTTGTCTGCGATCCCTCTAACCCAAGGGCATTTCAAAGAAGTCTTGAAACAACAGTCTTTGAATAGATAGACTTAAGGAGTGAGAGATGTAAAAGATAGAATTGAGAAACTTAAAAAGGCGATAAATAAATACCGCTATCAGTATCATGTTCTAAATAAACTCGAGATTTCAGAGGAAGCGCTCGATTCGCTCAAGCACGAGCTGAAAAAACTTGAAGATGAATATCCGGATTTGATAACGCCGGACTCGCCGACCCAGCGCGTGGCAGGAAAGGCGCTAAAAGGATTTAAAAAAATAACGCACATTGTCCCTATGCTTTCTCTGGAGGACGTTTTTTCTGAGGAAGAATTTTCGGATTGGGAAAAACGTATTACAAAGCTTCTGCATATTTCAAAAACACCAGAACTTTTCGCCGAGCTTAAATTCGACGGGTTGGCGGTTAGTTTAGTTTATAAAGATGGCGTTTTAGATAGAGCCGCAACGCGCGGAAATGGCAAGGTCGGCGAAGATGTGACGCAAAATATCAGAACAATAGAAGCCATCCCGCTCCGCTTGGAGGCTAAGCCTCCGCTTGGAGGCTTAGCCTTCCGGAAAAACGAGATCGAGATCAGAGGCGAGATAATAATTACAAGAAAAGGTTTTGAAAAAATCAACCGCGAGCGAGTAAAAAAAGGGGAGCAAATTTACGCAAATCCCAGAAATCTCGCGGCGGGCTCGCTTCGCCAACTTGATCCGAAAATAACGGCTTCGCGCCGTCTCGATTTTCACGCCTATGATATCGTCGGCGATTTGGGCCAGAGGACGCATACGAAGGAACACGAAATTTTACGCGAGCTCGGATTTAAAACTGATAAAGAAGCGCATATCGCAAAGACTCACGAAGACATTTTTAGGTTTAAAGAAAAGGTAGAGCGAGAGCGCGAGAAATTGGAGTATGAAATTGACGGCCTTGTCATCCAGGTCAATGATAACGCGGTTTTTGACAAGCTCGGCGTTGCCGGGAAAGCGCCGAGAGGCGCGATTGCTTTTAAATTCGCGCCCAAAGAGGCGACCACGATTGTGAAAAATATTTTAGTGCAAGTGGGGCGCACCGGAAAATTAACTCCTGTTGCGGTTTTAGAACCGATTCAAGTAGGAGGAGTTACAATTTCCCGCGCCTCGCTTCATAACGAAGAAGAAATAAAACGGCTTGGGCTTAAGATCGGGGATACTGTTATAGTCGGCCGCGCGGGGGATGTAATTCCGGATGTCCGGAAAGTTTTAAAAGAACTCCGGCGCGGGAAAGAAAAAGAATTTTATCTGCCGCGAAAATGTCCTGTTTGTGAGCACAGAGCGGAACGGAGCAAGGATAGCCCTTTGACGTTTTGCATGAATAAAAACTGTCCCGCGAAGCACCGCGAGGGGATTTATCACTTTGTGGGAAAAAACGCGTTCGATATCGACGGCTTGGGCCCGAAAATCGTGGATGTTCTTTTGGACCAAGGTTTGATTCAGGATGCCGCGGATATTTTTGATCTTAAAGAAGGGGATATTAAGCCGCTTGAGCGCTTTGGCGAAAAATCCGCGGAAAATATTGTCCGCGCGATCCACGCCAAAGAAAAGATTTCGCTACCAAGATTTCTGATCGCGCTTGGAATTTTGCACGTGGGCGAGGAAACGGCCACAGACTTGGCGGACCGCTTCGGTTCGCTTGAAAAATTGCGCGCCTCTTCGCTTGAAGAAATTAACGAGGTTGAAAATATCGGGGATATCGTTACGAAAAGCGTCTACGATTGGTTTCGTGATCCATACAATAAACGCTATTTAGAAAAACTTTTGCGCCGCGTTGGTATTGAAAAATACCACGCGCCTTCGGGGAAGTTCAAAGGAAAAACTTTCGTGCTGACGGGTTCGCTTGAGGCCATCACGCGCGATGAAGCCAAGGCGCGGATCCGCAAGCTTGGCGGAAAGACTTCGGAATCAGTCGGAAAAGAAACGGATTATGTTGTCGCCGGCAACGAGCCTGGCTCAAAGATGGACAAAGCTCAGAAATTGGGGGTGAAAATTATAGACGAAAAAGAATTTCTAAAAATGCTTTGATGGAAACAAAGAATTGCCAAAACTGCAAACAAAACTTCGTAATTGAGCCCGAGGATTTTAAATTTTATGAAAAGATCTCCGTCCCCCCGCCGACATTTTGCCCAAAATGCCGGCTCCAGCGGCGATTGGCGTTTTTTAATATTTTCAATCTCTATCAGCGCAAATGCGATCTTTGCAAAAAAGAAACAATTTCTAATTATGCGCCAAACTCTCCTTATATAATCTATTGCCCATCTTGCTGGTGGTCGGACGGATGGAGCGTGTTTGATTATGGCCG
>Ga0209343_10001726_pt1 | contig 29095 bp, 21 predicted proteins | sample RifCSPlowO2_02_FD_184026 | JGI IMG/M metagenome (GOLD analysis project Ga0209343, IMG submission 184026) | Groundwater microbial communities from Rifle, Colorado - Rifle CSP2_plank lowO2_0.2 (SPAdes) (version 2) | ecosystem: Environmental > Aquatic > Deep subsurface > Groundwater | place... | reverse complement strand
CAGATCTTGCGCCAGGGGCTTGCCGCGTTGCCAAGACATGATGTTCACCTCCAAATCGGACTTGGATCACATCTTCTTGATTCTGGTTCCTTTGCTCCATTTGTTAGTCAGGGTGCTTTTGCTCTAGCGGCATCACCGGCCACCTGGTACCCGCCGAGCGCGACCCCGCGCCGTTGAGCACCACCAAAGACGCCAAGCTCCTGCCCAGCCTGGCCCAACGCCTGGTCACCTTTGGCAACCGCCTCTTTGCCGTCAACGCCCACAGCGATCGCGGCCTGACGGAGATAGCGGTGGACCCAATGGGACCACACACCGTGCTGTCGGTGCGCGCCAGCTGGCCCTTCCTGGCCCAGGCATCAACCGTGTTCGCCACCATGGCCGTGTTCGACGCACTGGGCACACCATTCCTGGTGCTGCCTGCTGGCGACAGCGTGCGCGTAGACAAGGCCAGCGGCCTGGCCGCCTACCGGCTGGTGGACGCCTTCATGGTCTCACCCGACCACGTGCTGGTGCTGGCCTACGGCCGCAAAGACGGCCAAACCTACCGGTTGACCTTGACCAGAGGCGGCGCACAACACGGCTTTGAGATTACCGCCATTGAGCCCACTGATGAGATGACGCTGAACGTAACGGTCAACGAGCAGGGCATCGGTGTAGAGGTTTTGGCCAATGGTGAGCTGGCGGTGTTCAGCGCCAAGCAGGTCGGCGGCAATAGCAAGTTGGTGCGCAACACCGGGCTGACGCAGGAGCACCGCATGTTTGCGTTGCCTGCGGGCTTGCATTACAGCTATGGGCAGGAGGTGGTGCGGATTTCGATGCGGGCGTGAGGGGCAATTCTCAGAATGAAATCGGCCTCCAGCCTTTGCACAATATGCGCAATCAACTATCAAAAACGTAGCGAATGATATGAGGCTATCGCGGGGAATTGTCCGAAATATGCTAACATCTTTCGGACAAATACAATGGCCATTCGGCCGATAAACGTCTACAAATATCGGACAAAATGCCCCATGTCTGACCTCAAGACCCAAATCTCTTCGCAAATCAGTGCCGCCAACCCAGGCTACGTCTGGGTTCCGAATGATTTCGCGGCCTTGGGTGCAAGGGACGCCATCGACAAGACCTTGCAGCGAATGGTGCGCTCAGGTGAGCTGCGCCGCATCGAGCGCGGACTCTATGACCGCCCGAACGTCAACAGCCTGACCAAGCGTTCTACCGTCCCCGACTACCGGGCCGTTCTTGATGCGCTTGCCCGACGCGACCACCTGCGGATGCTGGTCGATGGCATGACGGCAGCCAACGACCTGGGCCTTTCGGACGCGGTGCCGGCACGCGTCACCATCCATACCGATGCCCGCCGACGGTCTATCAAACTCGACAACCTGGTCATCGAATTTCGGCAGACCGCCCCGAGCCGACTTTATTGGGTCGGTCGGCCGGCAATGCGGGTCGTTCAGGCGTTGCACTGGCTGAAGGACACCTTGGGCACAGATCGTGAACGCATCTTGGTGCGCCTGACCCAGGTTCTGGCCGATCCGACACACGGGCAGTCAATTCGCAACGATTTGTTACAGGGTTTCGGCGCGCTGCCAGCCTGGATGCAGGCGCTGGTGCGTGCACTGCCCGGCTGCACACCCAGCATGCCAGAAGCTCCAACCCAAACTTCCCCCGCCTCGAAGAGGCGCATCGCCAATCTTCGGCAACCCACCCGAGTGTCGCCATGAACAGTGCCTTTCAAACGGTGATCGCGGCAGACGACAACGAGCGGCGCGACCTTTTCCTAGGAACGGCGGCACGCCTGGGTACGGCAGTGCAGCATGTGGAAAAAGACTTTTGGGTTTGCTGGACGCTGGATGCGCTTTTCAACGGCTTGCCAAAGGGCGCTCCGCGCCTGTTGTTCAAGGGCGGAACATCCTTGTCCAAGGCCTTTGGACTCATTGACCGGTTTTCGGAAGACATCGACATCACCGTGTTTCGCGACGATCTTGGATACACGGCTGACGCAGCGGAACTCGATGCGATGAGCGGAAAAAAGCGTCGCGCGCGGCTCGATGCCATTCGTGCGGCGTGTCAAACCTACATCCATGGTCCGTTGTCCGAACAGTTCGGTAACGTGGCAGCGGCGGCAATGCCATCCAAGCGCTTTCAGCTGCAAGCCGACCCCGACGACGCTGATCAGCAGACCTTGTTGTTTTGGTACCCAGCCGTTACGGCGCGGGGTGGAGACTACATCCGGTCCGCCGTCAAGATTGAATTGGGCGCGCGATCAGCGATTGACCCCAATATGGCAGCCACCGTAAAACCGTATGTGGCCGACGATCTTCCGGACCTTGATCTAGCTGTTGCGAATGTCACCACCGTCAAACCAGAACGCACCTTTTGGGACAAGGTTGTGATCCTGCACGGGTTGCGCCAATGGCATCAGCGCCGGAACGAACTTCGCCATGGCGGTCAACGCGTTTCGCGCCACTACTACGACGTCCATCAGTTGATGCAGTCGGATCACATTTCAGAGTGGCTTGCGAACCACGCACTGGCTCGTGATTGCGCGCGACACGCACGCTTGTTTTTCGGTAGCGCAGATTTGGGTCTGTCCACTGCCGAACCGGGGACTTTCACGCTTGAACCGGCGCAAGGTATGCGCGAGGCACTTGCCAAAGATTACCAAGCCATGACCGGCATGGTGTTTGGAAATGTGCCGCTATTGAGCGAAGTGTTTGAAAGCGTGGCGAAGCTGGAGCGCGCCATCAATGGCAGCTAGAGTTAATCGCCGCCGACCAAAAAAACCAGCAAACTGTGCTGTCGGTCCGCGCCGGTTGGTCCTTCCCGGCGCAGGCGTCCACCGTCTTTTTTTGCCACCATGGCCGTGTTGGACGCACTGGGCACGCCATTCCTGGTACTGCCTGCTGACGACAGCGTGCGCGTAGACAAGGTCGGCGGCCTGGCCGCCTATCGGATGGTGGACGCCTTCATGCTTTCACCCGACCATGTGCTGGCGCTGGCCTATGGCCGCACAGACGGCCAAACCTACCGCCTGACCTTGAACCGTGGCGGCGCACAACAAGGCTTTGAGATAACCGCCGCTGAGCCGACCGACGATCTGACACTGAACGTGGCTGTCAACGAACAAGGCATTGGCGTGGAGGTGTTGGCCAATGGCGAGCTGGCGGTGTTCAGTGCCAAGCAGGCCAGCAGTGGTAACAGCAAGCTGGTGTGCAACACCGGGCTGACGCAGGAGCACCGCGTGTTTGCGCTGCCTGCGGGGTTGCATTACAGCTATGGGCGGGAGGTGGTGCGGATTTCGATGCGGGCGTGAGGGATGGAAGTGAGTCCACTCAGGACTATCGCGATTTCCTTGGACCAAGATACGACATCTAAAGCGTGAATACAGTGACCCAGTCATCCGGCGTCGCATACCCCTCAATGTTGTATTCGATGGGCTGAGCGTAGCAAAGTTGAATTTCCTGTTGTTCAAGGCAAAGCAACGCGATTCCGACCGTCGAAATCTTTGTGTTCAGTGGGCAAATCACTGTGTTTAGGTTAGGGAATCCAGCTAAGTGTTGGGCGATGTCATTCTTCGCGTCGATTGGATCTATGCACGAAAAAGAAAACTTGCTGAGAGTGTCGCAGACGATTTCCTGCTCCTTGATAAACGTCTCAAGTCGACCAAAGAAGTGATTGTTTGATTCGAAGTGGGTTTCCGATACCGAAGCGTCACGACGTCCTACGCCGAGAGAAAGGACCGCAGGTTCATATGCTGCTATGACTTCAATGGCTCTTTCCACTTCGAAGCCCATTGGGATCACCAAATGCAGCGGCCTTGATGGCAGTTGATCTCCCGGAAAACCCAGAACCGATCTGATGGAACTTACCCCCTTGCTAAGCCAAATGTCGGATTCAGAGGTGTTGAAGCTGTACCGCTTCGCACCCGTGTAGCAAAAAATGGTGCCAATCAATTGCCCATGGACATGCAAAAGTGCAATGAGAATAGCCAACAGCTCATGTGACATCGATGTAATGTCAACAATCGTCTGAATTTTTTGGTCGAACTTACCGATTTCGCTCCCTAACTCATCGGCGAGTTGCAAAACACTGGTGCATTCTTTTCCTACGATCCTGCCTCGTTCTTTGATCTGACTTTCAAAGAAGGTAACGGCAGCCATATTTGAAGAATTCCAACCGACATTCGTTACGGCAACGGCCTCCTTGAGTCCGTGTGCATTCCCCAGAACTTTCAATATCTCTGTACTTCTTTGGTCGAATCCTAACCCAAGCATCAACCGAAAAGGGGATGCACCCAAGCTTTCGACTAGCTTTAACATTTCGATGCGCGAGCTCACAATTATTCTCCGTCTAGCAGACTACGCTGCAATGAATCGGGGCTCTCGGTCTTTAGACGTCGAGTGAATGTGCGTGGATTTTCGCTTAACCCTATTAGGTATTCTCCAGTCACCGAGAGATGATGTGAGAACCCGATTGGGTCAAGCCGAAACGCAGGGGCGAGGCGACGTGTAAGAACATACAAAACAACCCTTCCTCGACCTTCCTTGCGACCGATGCTGTCCTTATATAGATAGCCATGCCGGACCGCAAGGTCCAGAAGGCGTTGCAGCCGGTCAGTGGGCTGATCGGCCATATAAAAGGAAAAAATGCGACGTTGCGAAGATGTCTCATCCATGAGTTGCCCATGAAAAAGATAGCCGATGCCTTCTATGAGGTTGCGTAGTTGCTTAACTTCACTGACTGCAAACAAGCCATTTTTCTTTACTTCGTTTTGGAGCTGCTCAAATGTCGTCAACAACAGATCGTTCGATTGTCTGCGGATCTCAGCATCCTGAATAACTGGGCTTATGCTGACGATCTTTTGTCCTTGGTTTTTTTTAAGCTCCTCTGCAAACATGCGGGCCGCTGTGTCTAGAAAAAATCGAATGATTCCAGAGGAAATATGGACCAATTGCTCGAATCCCGCGTATCGATACGTCGCTGATTGCTTAGATTGACCGCCGAGTCTACGGATATATTCCGGTCGAGCTTGACGATATGCATCGTCACCAGGTCGATACCCACCGCCGGATTTTTCGTGCCAGGCGCTTTTTATTTCCTCTGCTATCGCCTTAATAGCGTTTTCTTGAGCTTCGTCAACTTTAAAAAAATCGCGAGCAGTGATGCCCTTCAGACCGTACTTCTGTAGTCGCAAATTCACAATGTTTGCAACTAGATTCGGGTATCCCTCTCGGACGGAACCCGTTCTAACCGATGTAAAGTAAATCTCTGAAAAGTCGTGCGGGGCTTCAATGACAGTGCCTCCCGACGTCAGCATTGTCTTATAGCTAAGCTGTGTAGAAATTTTGAGAGAAATAACATCGGTACTTCTGTAGGATACCCAGGTGTTCAATACTTTTGTCTGTTGCTCAGTAAGGTTGTCTGCGTCGTCCAATAGAACAAAGACAGGGCGCGCGGGGAGCAATCGACGTAATTGCAATGCTCTGACGATCGGCAAGAGCACATCTTGAAATCCCAACAGTGGTCCCTCGTAAGGCAAGGGAGTTGAAACGAAAGATCTGCTTTTTACATACCGTATGGTTTTCGCATGAATCCTGTCAACGATTTGTGAAAGTCGGGAAAAAAAATCGGAAACTTGCTCAGTAGATTTGACTGACGTCAGATTGTTGTCGCTCCACCCGCACAACTCAAGTCGCGGAATGAAGTCATCGTTCACGAACGTTTTTAACTGCTCAAGAGTTTCGGCCGTATCCCCGCGTGCAGCCAAGTACTTGCCAGTTGACGCGATCAGGCCGCTGAGTACCTTGGTTGAAAGAACGTGCTCTGAAAGGACAAACCCGCTAGTCTCTTGTTCAAGCCGCTCAAATTCTGGCTGATTTATCTCTGTCGTTTTGATGGACAAATATGTGCCGAAATAGCCAATACTGTCGATCGATGCCTTTGTGTACAGCGCTTGGCACTCCGGCTCCATCATCTTCAACATCATGCTCTTACCGCTACCACGATGTCCGTGGAGAAACTGGTGTCCAGTTTCCTGGAGGTAGGCGAATTCTGGGTAAGGAACGAAAAGTTCAACGATCTCAGTGGCCGTTAGAGTTTCTGGCGTCTTCACGGCAAAAGGGTTGCTTTGGATCTCCATGCCTAAACCTCTGGTTGTTTCAAGCGCAACGACGCGCCGAAGTTTGGACCACAGTAATCCTTCATGTCGCGACGAAGTCCTTCCCCTATCTTATCTGGATACCCTCTGTCAGACAGCTCGGGAACTTTAATGATTTTTATAGGGTCATGATGTTTATCAGTGACTACGGTGATGGTGACTTTGATTGCGTCAATGGTAAAAATTTCGCGGGTGAACATGTTGCAGTAACGTCGCTCCAGGTCCATCTTTTCAAGTCTGGCGAAGATTTCATCAAGTAGGTAAGCTTCAGATACTAGATTTTTATTCGTATCAGTGCGTTCTTCACATCCCCATGGCTTTTCCACTTCGGAAAGTCGTGGTTCAAACGTTAGGTGTAGCGCCCGGTCATTTGCAAACCATCGATTTCCCGTCAACGATGCCGCGTATTGATGATAGATTTCATTGTGTCTGGGGAGCTTCCCCGCGCGCATCAAAACGGTTGCTGCTCTTCTTTTGTTCTCGCATATTTCGTCGGCGATACGAACAATTCCGGCAAGTAGCCTTGGCCGGTAGGAAACATTGGCGGCTAGCAACCTCACCTCAAGTTGCCCGATGGTATCTTTTGATAGTTCAGATGTTCGTCCACCGTGAGTCTGGGCGATATTTGCAATCGCCTTTTTCTCCCTATCATCGAGACCTGCTGCACCCCCGATATCACGAAGAATTTGAAAGCACCTCTTTTCATGATCCTCGCGCCCGTAGATGTTGCCAACATCATGAACTCTGATTGCGACCAGTAATATATACAGTTCGTACGCATTCAACTCGGAAGCAGCCTGCGTCATGTCCCCTTTCAAGCCCGACTCGGCGTTGACCAGATCACCCGCCTGAAGCACAACTTCGTCGAAATGCAAGCTATCGTGAGCGGTGTAGAGCCCCGGGGCCTCTGAATTAGCAGCCAGTCCAGCGTCGACTTTCGGATAGTACTCAGTCCTGAACACATTCAGCAACTGCTCGTACTGCGAAAAATAATCAGCATTCATTTGCGGCAACTCAGTGGGACGTTTAGCCGCACGCGTGCGAAAGAGTTCTTCGAGTGGGAGGAGCTGCTGTTTCATTGTCGAGCCAAAATAGATTCGAAGACTGCTTTGGCCAGCACGGGTGGTACCGCGTTACCTACTTGCTGCTGTTGGAATCCAATGGTGCCACAGAATCTGAACCAGTCTGGGAACGATTGAAGTCGTGCCGCCTCCCTTACAGAAAGTCCTCGGTCTATCCATGGGTGGACCAGCATGTTTTTGCGAAAATTACCGATAACAACAGAGGGCTCATCCTCCTTCAGTCGCCGATAGATGCCAGTGTGACAACGGCTCTTGTCGGCGTAATTTTTCATGAGGTGATCTGGAATGTCTTCCCAATTTCCACCCTGAGGAATATAGCTATACCGTTCGACGATGTGCGGTGCGTTGTCGGTCACCACGTTGTTGCTGCAACGCAATAACGAACCTCTCAGGGACTTTGCATAGGTAGCCCTCGCCGCTGAGGAATATTCCATCTCGTCTAAATCATCACCGTTCCCAAGAATAGGGAGGTCTTTAAATGCTTGCGAAACAGTTACCGGTTTTTTTGTAGTTGCGATTGGAGTACTGACACTAACACCGTGCAGGGACCCAATAATGAACAGGCGGTTGCGTTTTTGTGGAACTCCAAAGTCCGCAGAATTGAGGACAAAGTGACTGGTTATGTATCCAAGTGCTTTGAATCCCTTTAGTACAGCGTCTAGGAAGAAACCGCCTTCGGTTTCAACCAAGCCCTTCACGTTTTCAAAAATGACCCAATCAGGCTTGACCTCAGAGACGAGGCGAAGATATTCCTGGTAGAGCCAATTTTTTTCGTTGACGATGCTGCGATTCTTTTGATTGGAAGTAGAAAAACCTTGGCATGGTGGCCCACCAAAGAGAACAAGTGGTTGCGTTCTATCCAACCCAGCGAGGTGTTTTGCAGCCGATATTTCCCGAACATCCTTGTCGTACAAAGTGACGCAAGAATGATTCATTGCAAACGTCTCGGCAGCGTAGGGGTCGCGCTCGATTGCATACCGCACGTCCACACCGCACGCAGTAGCGCCAATGGACATCCCCCCCGCACCCGCGAAAACATCGATACCTTGCATTTATTTTTCTCTGTGAAGACCTGCACGCAGCGTACCGCATTTTATTTCCGGAAGCCAGTACTTTTAGCACAACTGCGTGCTATTTCGTCGGTGAGGTCACTATCTACCGCGACCGGTGAACGTTTTTGCCATATCAGACAGGCTTTCTGTTGCCGCGACTTCCAATTCGCACTGTTTGCTTCTACGCATTATCGAAAGGGCGCGCTGGGCAAATGCTTGATGTCCAACGGCTTTAGTTCGAAATCCGAAGGCCTTTTCTGCGACCATTCGTGCGCTTTTAGTCATACGTCCTTTTCATTGAACATTGGTCGTAAGCGTGGCAGTTGTTGTCAATGATTGCCAAGAACTCGCGCTGGATTGGGGCAGTCGCTGAAAGCTAGCGGGATTTACCGCCCCGCCGTCACCTTCTCAAACCGCGCGTGGTAATCCCTGCGCTCCGTTCCCATCCACCGGTCCCACCACGTAAACCACAACCCGTAGTTGCCCTGCGCCGTCTCATGGTGCAGATGGTGGTGTGTCGTCGTCGTAAACCGCCCGCCCAGCCAATGCCGGGCAAAGCCGCGCGGCATGGTTTCTATGGACAGGTGCCCATGGGCGTTGCGCACGATCTGGTGGATGGAAAAGGCAAACAGCACCAGCCCGTGCAGTGGCGCCACCAGCAGCGCCAGCGGCGTCACCAGGCTGTTGATCAGTGCTTCGATGGGGTGGAACGCATACGCCGCCCAGGGCGACGGGTTGCGCGAGCGGTGGTGCACGCCGTGCACGCGGCGAAACAGCCAGCGGCTGTGCAGCAGGCGGTGGGTCCAGTAAAAGTAGAAGTCGTGCCACAGCAGCATCGCCGGAAAGCTGAGCGCCAGCCACAGGGTGCCGTACTGGCCGGACTTGAAGTAGATGACCATGTCGCCGCGCAGGATGCTGGCAAACACCACCAGGCCCTGGGCCGAGAAAATCAGCAGCGTCGAAAACGAATACGCCATCTCGCGCCGCACATCGGCGCTACTCGGCCAGCCCGCGATCACCCTATGGGCCAGGCGCTTGTGCAGCCATTTGTGCAGCACCAGCCACAGCAGCAGGGCGGCCACCAGGTAGTACAGGCCCTCGCGCACAAAGTTGTTGGCGTAAGCCCTGCCAAGCCATTGCCACGCATTCGGATCGGTCCAGATGTTCATGGCGGCATTATGCGCAGGCGAGACGTTGATTACATGGTCTTTGCCAAATTTTGCCAAACACTCGTAAAATGCTTTTCATGAGCACCATGAATATTTCCCTACCGGACTCGCTCAGATCCTTCGTGGATGAGCAGGTCACCCAGCGTGGCTACGGCACCAGCAGCGAGTACGTGCGTGAATTGATCCGCAAAGATGCGGATCGCATGCAATTGCGTGGTTTGCTGCTCCAGGGGGCGGCTTCGGTTCCCGTTGCGGCGCCTGCCGATGCCAACTATTTCACGGCACTGCGTGAGCGCGTTCAAAAACGCCCTCGGGGATGAAGGCTAAACCCATCGTCCCGCGTGAACTTGCCAATCGGGATGTGGACGAGGCCATTGCGTACTATTTGAGTGAGAACGCCGAGCAAGCCGCGCTGGGGTTCATTGATGCGCTGGAGCAGGCTTACAAGCACATCGGCCGTCATCCTGCCACTGGCTCACCCCGTTATGCCCACGAGTTGAATCTTCCGGGTTTGCGTTCCTGGCCGCTGACGCGGTATCCGCATCTGGTGTTCTACATGGAGCGGGACGAGCACATTGATGTCTGGCGCGTGTTGCATGGACAACGCGATATTCCAGCGTGGTTGGGTACGGATGCCGATCCGCAGAATATTCATTGAGGCAGGGTTTTGGTGATCAAATCGGCCGCTAGCCCTTATGGATTGGGCGCAAGCAGCTAGCATTTCAGGAGCGAATGTAGGGCGACGGCTACACCGCGCGCGTCCAGTCCATCAGCCAGTTTTCTGGCAGGCCCGGAATTTCCCCGGCGTGAACTGCAGCCGCACGAGATAGATTTCTCAAGATTCAGCTCGACACGGTGGTGGTGTTTGAACTCACATCTTCAGACTGATGAAGAAAAGCGGAATGTCATTCTTCTGCATGCGTTGCAAAGACCAGACCGTGTACGCCACCAGCGCGGCGGACAGCCAGTGCGGGTTGCCGCCTGCCAGCTCGTAGTCGTCAATGTCGTTGCCCGCGTACCCATTGCGCCCGCGCACCTGGGTGTGATAGGTGTAGACATGGCGGACATTGGAGACCAGGTTGGCACCCACAAAGCTCTGGGCGGCCCGCTGGCGGTGCAGATCCGGGCTCTGGAGCACGGCCTCGCTCGCCAAGTTGGCTGCTGCAAAACCCGCGACGGCGACCAGCCGTTTCTGCGCAGGGGTGAGAGGGCTTGGGGGTGCGGTCCACGTGGTCACGCCACCCGAAATGCTAGTCGAATTGGCCTCTGGAGCCCGTAAACAGTGCGTAAACAGCTATGAATTACATAGCGGCTAGTTTTGCGTTTTCACCCGCGAAGCATCGATTTTCCCGAGCAGCCACTGCAAACCCGCGAGGTGCTGCTGGTCGTGGCTGCACAGGTAGTGCAGCAGGCTGCGCAGCGACAGCGGCCCATAGCCCTCGAACACCGCCGTGCGCTCGAACTGCGCGCTCGCCAGTGAGCCGATGAGCGCCACCGTCTGCGCGCGCGCCGTGCGAAAGGCGGCAAAGGCCAGCGCCACGTCGGCGCTGCCGTAGCTGCGCTCCAGCGCCAGCGCTTCACTGTCAATGGACGCCAGGACCGGATGGTTTTCGTTCAGCGTGCGGTGGATGCGGACCTGGTAGCCCTCAATCTCTATGTCCCGAACATGGCAGACCTGCTCGATGGCCGTGAACGCTTCGCTGGGCACACCGTCCCAGGAGGGCGGCGCCCAGTGTTCGAACCCGGCCGGAATGGCGGCGTAATGCGCCTCCAGTTGCAGGGGAAAGGCTTCAAGCGCGCGCAGGGTGATGGGATGCATGGGGGGCGCCAGGAAAGGAAGGGCTGGCAATGGTACGCCAGGGTCGGCTACCCCACGGGAAACCCCCGGCCAATCTGGCGGCCCCAGGGTGCGATACTTTGAGAGATATAGGAAAATTCAATCGGCAACAACAACAGGGGGGCGCATGACGGCAAGGACAATAAAAATCGGTCTAGTAGCAATGGTGGTATTGCTTGCAATGGCGGTGGCGGCAGTTGGGGTTTTGGACTGGCCCTGGTGGAAATCCAGCCAGCAGTCTGAGTTGGGTTCCAGCGCGGACATTGGCAGCGAACAAACGTTCGCCTTTGCCGACTGCAAGGCCCGCATGTTTGACGGCTCACCGGCCATTGCTGTGGGTTTTACCCAGCCGCTGGCTCGGAGCCAGGACTTTGCCAAGCTGGCCAAGGCCAGCGAAGGTGACCGGGCTGACCAGGCCAAGCCGCTGGAGGCGCGCTGGATCCTGGGCGACAACCCGCGTGTACTCTACCTCCCCTACGTGACCCCGGATCGCAAGTACTACCTCAGCCTGTCTGCGGACTTGGCTGCCAAGTCCGGTGCCAAGCTGGCCAGCGCAACGACCTGTGAGCTCAAGAGCGAAGCCATGCCGGACTCCTTTTACTTCGCCAGCAAGGGCGTGGTGCTGCCGGCCGGGCAAAACGGTGGACTGCCGGTCGTCTCGGTCAATGTGCCCGAAGTGGATGTGCAATTCCTGCGTGTCAGGCCCGAATCACTGCCACTGTTTCTGGAGCAGGTCGGTGCCAGGCACCAAGGCCGCAATGTGCGCTACCAGGCGGGCGACGATGGTGAGAGCGACGACAACGACGGTGAGTACTACGGGTATGAGGACACCGGCAAGCGCCTCAAGGGTCGCGTCAGTGGTTATGTTCTGGATGAATTGCGCGCCATGTCGGACAGCGTGTACATCAGCCGGTTCACGACCGACGCGCGTGCCAACCGCCGCAACGTCAATTTCCTGCCCGTCGAGCAGATCAAGGAACTACAGGAGCCCGGCATTTATGTTGCGGTGATGAACCAGCCGGGCCGCTTTGGCTGGGACTACCAGGTCACGCATTTCTACGTCACCGATATCGGCCTGCATGTACGTCGCCATGCCGAGCAACTGGATGTGTTCAGCACCTCGCTCAAGAGTGGCCGCGCCATAAGCGGTGTAGAGCTGTCCCTGGTGGACGACAGCGGCAAGTCGTTGGGCCAGGCACAAACCGATGGTGAAGGGCATGCTGTTTTTCGTGGGCGTAGCGAGGCCGCCCGCGCCCTGCTGGCGCGCCGGGGCAAGGAAATGTCGATCCTGGCGCTGCGTGAGCCCGCGCTGGACTTATCGGAATTCGATGCCACGGGCCACGCCTCGCGCAACAACAAGGTTTTTATCTACTCGGGCCGTGACCTGTACCGCCCGGGCGAGAGCCTGCAGGTGTCGGTGTTGTCGCGCGATGCCGATGGCCGTGCGCCCGCCACGGCCGTGCCCATGACCTTGACGCTGAAAAAGCCCGATGGCACCAGCCTGGTCCAGCAGCTCGTCAAGCCCCATGCCAGCGGTAACGCCTACTACCAGCAGGCCTTCACGCTGCCACCCGATTCGCCCACCGGCAGTTGGACGCTGCAGGCCCGCCTGGACCCGGCCGCCAAGCAGCCCGATGCGCAGTGGAGCTTCAAAGTCGAAGAGTTCCTGCCCGAGCGCATGAAGCTGGACCTGAAGGCCGCCGAAGGCGCGATGAGCGGCGATGACGGGCTGGCGGTGCAAGTGCAGGGCGACTACCTGTACGGTGCGCCTGCCGCTGGCAACCGGCTGCAGGGCACGGTCTACACCGAGCGCCAACGCAACCCCTTGCCGCAAAAGTTGCCCGGATTCGTGTTCGGGGATTTTGCCGATGACCAGGCCCACAAACGCGAGAACGTGGAGGACGCCGAACTGGACGCCCAGGGCCACGCCGAACGGATGGTCTCGCCGAGCCTTTCGGAGCGCAGTTCCCCCATGTTGGTGCGCGCCAGCTTCAGCCTGCTGGAGTCGGGCGGGCGCCCGGTCGTGCGCTCCCTGGAGCGCAGCTGGTGGCCGGCGGAGCAACTGGTGGCCATACGCCCGCTGTTCAACAGCAATGTGGCACAGGAGGGCAGTCTGGCCGAATTTGAAGTCACGCGGGTGGACAGCGCCGGTAACTTCAAGGCCGCCAAGGACCTGGCGGTCAAGCTGGTCTACGAGGAACGCCAGTGGTACTGGCGTTATGACAGTGGGCGTGGATGGAATTCGGGCTTCAACACGCAGGAAGAACTGGTCGAGGCGCGCACCCTGAACCTGAAGGCCCGCACCAAGATTGCGCTGCCGGTGCGCTGGGGCCGTTACCGCCTGGAAATTACCGATCCCGAAACCTCGGAAACATTGCGTTACGCCTTTTATGCGGGTTGGGGTGCGCAGGATGCCGATGACCTGGGCAACCGGCCGGACCGCGTGCAGCTCAAATTGCAGGGGGCACCCTTCAAGCCGGGCCAGGTCGCCAAGCTCAGTATCAAGCCACCCCACGATGGCGAGGCCCTGGTCACTGTGGAAGGCGACCGGGTGCTGTACCAGAAGCGCATCGCGGTGCGCGCCTCCGGCACGGACATGGACATCACGATAGACGAGGCCTGGAAGCGCCACGACCTGTACATCACCGTGGCGGCGTTTCGCCCCGGCAGCCAGGGCGACCGGGTGACCCCAGCACGCGCGCTGGGCCTGGTGCATCTGCCGCTGTGGCGTGAGGACCGCCGTGTCAAGGTCGATGTCAACGCGCCGGCCAAGGCCACGCCCGAACAATCCCTGCCGCTGAAGATCAAGGCGCCGCAACTGGCCGGCAAACCGGCCATGGTCACGGTGTCCGCGGTGGACGTGGGTATTTTGAACATCACCCGCTACAAGACCCCGGACCCGGCCGACTTCTTCTTTGGCAAACACCGCTATGGCGCGGACATGCTGGACATCTACGGCAAGCTGATCGAGAAGATGGACGGCGCGCAGGCCAAGCAGCGCTTTGGTGGTGACGCAGGCAAGCGCGACACGCAAAGCATGCCGCGCAAGGTCTTGCTGGTGGACCTGTTCTCGGGCCCGGTGCTGCTGGATGCCAAGGGCGAGGCCAGTGTCAACCTGAAGCTGCCCGACTTCAACGGCACGCTGCGCGTGATGGCCGTGGTGAGCTCTGCCGACAGCTATGGCAGCGCGCAAACCGAGACCGTGGTTGCGGCGCCGCTGGTGGCCGAGCTGTCCATGCCGCGCTTTATCGCACCGGGCGACCGCGCCACCATTGCGCTGGACCTGACCAACCTGTCGGGCGCGCCGCAAGAGGTGCGGGTGCAACTGGAGGCCAGCGGCCCCTTGCGCATTACCGGCAAGCCCGAGCCGGTGAAGCTGGAAGACAAGCAGCGCACGGTGCTGCGCTTCCAGGCGGAAGCGACCGACGCCTGGGGCCTGGCGCCGATCCGGCTGCAGGTGACTGCGGGTGCGCTCAAGCTCACGCGCGAAGCTGCCTTGCAGGTGCAACCGGCCACGCCGCTGACGCGTGAGATCAAGCGCGTGCGCCTGGAGCCCGGCGCCACCCACAAGCTCGATGCCAATCTGCTGGACAGCTACTGGGCCGGTTCCGCCGCGCTCAGCCTGACGCTGTCCGACAAACCACCCATCGATGTGCGGGCCCAGGTCAAGGACCTGCTGATGTACCCCTATGGCTGCCTGGAGCAAACCACCAGCAGCGCCTACCCGCTGGTGTTCATTGACGAGGACGGGGCCAAGGCCTTTGGCATGACGCCCATCAGCCGCGAAGAGCGCGCCAAGCGGCTGGAAGGCGCCTTTGCCCGCTTGGGCGGCATGCAGCAGCCCAAGGGTGGTTTTGGTTTGTGGAACGCCAACAGCCCTTACGAGGCCTGGCTCAGCGCCTATGTCACCGGCTTTTTACAGGACGCACGCGATGCCGGTTTCAACGTGCCGCAGGCCATGCTCAAGCGTTCCATCGAATCGCTGACCGAGCAGTTCCAGCGCGCACCGGGCTTTCAGATCCAGATACCCAAGGAGCAAAAGCGCGACGCCAACGGCCGCCTGACCGACTACCGCGAGCTGGAGCTGCTGCGCATGGCGCACCAGCGCTTTGCCGAAGCGGCGCACACCGGCTACATCCTGGCGCGTGAGCAAAAGGCCCCGCTGGCCACACTGCGCAGCCTGCACGACAACCACCGCAGCAGCGCGCGTTCACCCTTGCCGCTGCTGCAACTGGGCGTGGCACTCAAACTGATGGGTGACGAAGCCCGCGCCAAGGTGGCGATTGAAGAAGCGCTCAAGACCAGCTATGGCCTGCAGCCCCAATACGCCGATGGCGGCGGTTATTACTGGGGCGAATGGCTGGGCGACTATGGCTCGCGCGTGCGCGACCTGTCGCTGAGCTACACGCTGATGCACCGCCACAAGATTGTTCACGAGCGCCGCGAGGGCTTGCTGTTCGACCTGGCCACCGACTTTGACCGGCGCCGTTACTTCTCGACGCAAGAGCGCCTGGGCCTGTTCCTGGCGGTGCGCAGTGCCATGGGCACGGGTGCTGAAGCCGGTGCGGAAAAAGGCTGGAAAACCACGCTGAGCCAGGGCACCGCCAGTGAGGTCTGGAGCGGCAGCGGCACGCAGCAGCAAAGCGTGGCCGGGCAGAAGCTGAAGGCTGGCGTGTCGCTGCGCAACGATGGCGCGACCACCGTGTACCTGGAAGTCAACGCCCAAGGCTACCCCGTCAAGCCGCTGGCGGCGCAAGAAGACCGCATCAAGCTGGAGCGCACGCTGTGGACCCCCGAGGGCAAGCCCGCCACGGACCGCCAATTCACAACTGGCGAAATGCTGATCGTGCGGCTGCGGGTGCAGGCCAGGCAACACATCAAGGACGGCCTGGTGGTGGACCGCATTCCCGCAGGCTTTGAAGTCGAGAACCTGAACCTCAGCCAGGGCCCGCAGGCGGGCGAGTTCAAGGTCGAGAATGTGAACATTGCCGCCGCCAATGCCAATGAGCGCATCGTGCACACCGAGTACCGGGACGACCGCTTTGTGGCCGCCGCCAAGCTCGATGGCAATGCACTCGATTTGTTCTATCTGGTGCGCGCCGTCACCCCCGGCCGTTATGTGGTGCCGGCACCGTTTGCCGAAGACATGTACCGGCCAGAGATACGCGGCGTCGGCAAAGCCGAGGCCGACATCACCGTGGTGGACAAACGCGCTAACCCATGACACTGGGTGGACGCTGGCGCAAGGCGGCCATGGTGGTGGCGGCTTTGGCCGCCTGCTTGCTGGTGCTGGACCAGGTGTTTCCCCTGCCGGCCATGGCCCGGCCGGACGCGACGCAGACCACCAGCGCCCAGTCCACGCTGGTGGTGCTGGCGCAAGACGGTTCACCGCTGCGCAGCTGGCCCAGTGAGGACGGTGTGCTGCGCCACCCCATCGCGTTGGACGCCGTTTCGCCCTTGTACCTGCAGGCCTTGCTGCACTATGAAGACCGCTGGTTTTACCAGCACCTGGGCGTCAACCCCTGGGCCATGGCCAGGGCCGCATGGCAGTGGGCGCGTTATGGGCGTATCGTGTCGGGCGGCTCCACGCTGACCATGCAGGTGGCGCGCCTGGTCGACCCCGCGTTGAACGGTGCGCACAGCCGGGGCCTGGGTGTCAAACTGCGCCAGACGCTGCGTGCGCTGCAGCTGGAGCTGCACCTGAGCAAGAACGACATCCTGACGCTGTACCTGAACCAGGCACCCATGGGCGGTATGGTGGAAGGCGTGGAAATGGCCAGCCGGACCTACCTGGGCAAGTCGGCGCGCGATCTGTCGCATGCCGAGGCGGCGTTGCTGACGGCGCTGCCGCAAAGCCCCTCGCGCCTGCGGCCGGATCGGGTCGAGCGCAATGGGCCACTGCGTGCGCAGGGCGCGCGCGACAAAGTGCTGGAGCGCATGCAGCAGCTTGGCATATGGGACGCGGCCACGGTGACCGACGCAAAGCTGGAGCGCGTGTTCGCCCCGCCGCAACGCGCCAACTGGCTGGCCCCCTTGGCGGCGGAGCGGCTGCGCCAACAGCGCAAGCCCGATGGCCCCGCATTGCTGCAGAGCACGCTGGACGCGGGCCTACAGGCGCGGCTGGAGCAGGTGCTGCTGGACCGACTCTCCAGCCTGCCGGACCGCGTGTCCATTGCCGCCCTGGTGGTGGAGAACCAAAGCCTGCAGGTGCGGGGGTATGCGGGCTCGGCCGATTTCACGGACCAGCGCCGTGCGGCCCATGTGGACATGGTGCGGGCCTTTCGCTCGCCGGGCTCCACGCTGAAGCCCTTTTTGTACGCCATGGCCCTGGACCAGGGGTTGGTCCACTCCGAGAGTCTGTTGATAGACGCGCCGCAAAATTTTGGTGGCTATGCGCCAGGCAATTTTCAGTCGGACTTTTCCGGGCCGGTTAGCCTGAGTGAAGCCCTGCAGCGTTCGCTGAACGTGCCGGCCGTGGAGATGCTGGACCGCATAGGCCCCGAGCGCTTTGCCGCGCAGTTGCGCCAGGCGGGGTTGCGGCTGCGCCTGCCAGCCAACGCCAGTCCCAACCTGAGTCTTATCCTGGGTGGCGGCAGCACCAGCCTGGAAGAGCTGGTGGGGGCCTACACGGCGCTGGCGCGCGGCGGCGTGGCTGGACGGCCGCGCCTCAAGCCCGACGAGCCGGTCGTGGAAACGCGGCTGATGAGTGCCGGCTCCGCCTTCATCGTGCGCGAGATTTTGGAGAACGGTGGCCGCCCCGGCGCGCCGTTTCGCGAGAGCGAACAGCGCATCGCGTGGAAGACCGGCACCAGCTTTGGCTTTCGCGATGCCTGGGCCATAGGCGTGACCGACCGTTACACCATGGGTATCTGGATGGGCCGGCCTGACGGCACGCCCAACCCCGGCCACTTTGGCGCCAACAGCGCCGCGCCGCTGCTCAGGGACCTGGCGGCGGCCCTGGGGCCCAGTGCATCGCGCCAGCAGTTGGGCCCCCGTCAAGTGCCGGCAAGCGTCAAGCCGGTGTCTATCTGCTGGCCCCTGGGTCTGGCCGAAGCCAGTACAGCGTCCGAGCATTGCCTGCAAAAGCGCATGGCCTGGACGCTGGACGGAGCCATACCGCCAACCTTGCCGGACCGCTTGCAGACCGGCAGCCTGGTCGAAGTGGCGTGGGTGGACAGGCAGCACCGGCGCCGCCTGCGGCCCGATTGCATGCCTAAAGCGCTGGCCGCCGTGGAGCGCGTGGAGTTGGCCCGCTGGCCCACGCTGCTGGCGCCGTGGATCGGTGCAGGCCAGCGCCAGCCGGCCGAAACCTGGCCGTGGCTGGCGGCGTGCGCGCCGCGTAGCGCGGTGGCCGGCCTGCGCATCGTGGGGCTGGAGCCCGGCAGCGTGCTGCGCCCCGTGCCGGGGCAACACAGCGTAGTCTTGAAGCTGACCGCCGTGGGTGCGCGCGACGGATTGACATGGCTGCTCAACGGCCAGGTCGCCGGGCAAAGCGACAAGGAGGCCAGCCCACTGCACCTGAAGCTGCAAGGCGGCGACCAGATGCTGACGGCGATGGACGGGCGGGGAAAGTTTGCGCAGGTGCGCTTTGTGGTGCGCACGGAGTAGCCTGTACGAAGCGCGTTCATCTACCGAGATGCTACAAAAATAGTAGCTGCTCACGCATATTTCACGGGGCTTGCGGCATATTTCATCCTTGATTCCGGGTGATTGGCTTAGTAAACCCCAATATGGGAATTCATGGCCCGGTGTTCGGATGTTTTGCGCGGGGGGCGCTGGTCGGCACTACTACCTGTGGAGTGCCATCGCCAGTAGCTGATCGTGGTCAAAGGCCAGGCATGGCGGGCGGCGTGACAGGGGCACAAAAAAGGCCCGCGAGGTGTCGGTGCCGGCCACCAGCGTGGCGCTGTGTGCCGAGTTGCGCAGGCGCACCACGTACAAATGGGAGCGCACCCAACGCTCATCGGTGTCGCGCGGGTCGCGCCCGCCCCCTTCGACCACCGCCACCGCCTCCAGGTCTTCCTGCGCAATGTGCAGCCCGGTTTCCTCGGCCAACTCACGCACCGCGGCGGCGCACAGCGTTTCACCCGGCAGCACAAAGCCGCCGGGCAGGGCGAAGCGGCCGTTTTCCGCGGGGGCGTCGTCGTGGCGGCGTACCAGCAGCAGGTCCGGCTCCTGGCCCTGCGTCTCATGGCGCAGCACCACCAGATCCACGGCGTCGTTGGCGCCCGCATGGAACAAGGGCGCGCGGCGCGGGCCGCTGGTCAGCAGGTCCAGCACACGCAGCGCGGCCTGTTTGGGCTCTTGCAGCGAAGCGGCGTGGGTGGGGTCCAAGTGCGCGGCTTTGGCGCTGGCGCCCGGCAGGTCGGCCAGCAGGCAGTAGTGCAGCCCCAGGTTGCGGGCCGCCTGCATTTCATCACCCACGATGACGCCGCCGCCCACAAACAAAGCCAGGCCCGCGCATTCCTGCACCAGCGCATACAAGGGCGCGGCCTTGTCATACAGCGTGTTGGAGACTACGTGCAGGCCGCTGAGCCCCTGCGCGTCCAGGCTGTCCAGGGGCACCTGGGCGCTGACCAGTCCGATCACCTCGGCACAGGGCGGGTCCATGCCGTGGGCACACCGGTGCAGCAGGCCTTCCACCCCGTCACGGGTTCCGCCGGTCAAGATCACGCCACCCAATTGCCCCATGCCGGCCAGCAGGGTTTGGAAGAAAACCGTCAGGCGCGCGACGTCCTGTTCACCGAGCTGCGCAAAGCTGTTGCGCCAGGCGCCCGCCACATTCAGTACCGGCCGCTGCGCCAGATGCACGCGCAAGCTGGGCGCGTCGAACAGCGGCAGTGACAGCGCGTGCAGATGCGCCTCCAGTGCCGCCTGCGCCGCCTCCTGTTGCGCATGTTTGCGGCGGGCCACTGCATCGGTAAAGTGCCAAGGCAGGGTGGGCGGCGGCATCACAAAGCCAGGCCAGGGCGGCAGCCGTTCCTGCGCCGCACGCTTGTGTTCCAGCAGGCGCTGTTCGGTGGCGGCAATCCAGCCCAGCCCCGCGTCGTCCAGCCCGGTGGCGCGCGCCGCCTGGGCTTCGTCTTGCGCATGGGTGCGGTACAGGCCTTGCCCGTCGGTTCCCAGCACCACGTCCACACCCGCCGCGATGACGCGGCGTAGCGGCACATCAAAGGTGGTGCGGATATTGTTCAGGGCCAGGTTGCTGCTCAGGTTGAACTCGAAGACGGCACGGCCGCCACCGGGGCGAACCGACGAAGACGGCGCCGAAGACAGCGACGAGGACAGCGCCGCCACCTCGGCCAGGGTGGTGTCGTCCAGCCCGTACAGGCCATGGCCTATGCGCAGCTCCAGGCCGTGCTCTTGCACCCAGGGGCGCAGCGCCACCACGGCCTCGCGCACATTTTCTGGAAACGCCGGGTTCTCCCCGGCGTGCACCCGCAGCACCCAGCCCGGCCGCTGGCACGCCAGCGCCGCAGCGGCCGCCAACTGGGGCAGGAAGGCGCGGGTGGAATTGGTCTCGTGGCCCATGAAGTCGATGCCGACGATGGCGCGGCTGCCCAGGCAGGCCTGCACCCGGCGCAGCACATCCAGGTCCCACTCCAGATCGTCATGCCGGGACAGGGCGACCAGAAAGCGGATGCCCACGCCCAACTGCGCTTCAATGGCGGGCAGCTCAGCATGCGCCTGCGCCAGCAGCGCGGGCTCCAGAATGCTGGACAAGGACAGCTCCAGGTAGCCAACACCCACCTCGGCGGCGCGCTGGGCGATGCGCCACAGCTGCGGCGCAAACAGCGCCGGGTGCCGCGTCAAAGGGGCGCGCAGGGCGTAGAGGCGCTCCATGTCCAGGAAGGTTACTTGCCGGTCCAGGGGGATGTCGAGTGCGCAGGCGAGCCGGGCGCGTGCGGCGTCGTCCAGCGCCGCCAAGGGCATGTCGCGTTCGCAAAAGATGCCGGCCTGGGCCAGCGCCGCTTGGGGGAGCACGGCGTCCACCGCCAGGCCCAGGTCCACCAGGTCCTGGCCCGACAGTGCGCCGGCAAAGTGGCTGTGCAAATCGGTGCGCAGCCACCCGGCTTCACGCGCGCTTGCAGTCGGCTTAAAAATCACATCCCGCTGCAGCGGTCCACCGGCCAAGGGCACGCCGTTTTCGGCCAGAAAGCGGGCGCCGAAGGCCGTCAGCGGGCGGTGCTCGGTCACTTGCCCGGCACACACCCGCGCCACCACACTGTCGCCCACGCACACCTGTAGTTCATCGCCGCTTTGCCGCACCGTGGTGTGGCGGCTCAGCGCCGCGCCCAGGCGGCTGCGTCCGTCCGCGCCGGGCTGCGCCTGGGCGTCGAACTCCACACGCGGCGTCTGCGGCTGGGTGGCATCGAGCACCAGGCAAAAGGCGTTTCCGGGGATCAGGCCGATGCGCAGCGGGGGGATGGTTTTCATGGTGTGTTGGGTGGCATCGTAGCCCGTCTCTGGCCCAGGCGCCACCGGGGATTTCAATTTGTTCAATAGTTAATTGCAAAATGCAATTAACTAAACTACAATGCCATCCAAGGAAGCACAACAGAGCCCATGCATACTGTCTTGCAACCGTCGCAGCAGTCCACCGTTTCAGGAGCCCCACCATGACCGCCACGCCAGAGTTGTTCCAGCCCGTGATCCGCAGTTTGCTGGAGATGGACCTCTACAAGTTCACCATGCAGCAGCCCATGCTGCACTCCATGCCCACCAACCAGGCCGAATACCGCTTCGTCTGCCGCAACACACCGGCCTTTCCCCTGGCCGAGCTGGAGGCCGAGGTCAACGCGCAACTGGATGCCTTGTGCGCACTGCGCTTTACCGAAGAGGAGCTGGCTTACCTGGGCGGGTTGCGCTACCTGTCTTCGGACTACATCGATTTTCTGCGCCTGTTCCAGTTCCAGCGCCGCTTTATCACCGTCGGCACGCAGGGCGAGACCCTGTCGGTGGTGGCCAAGGGGCCGCAGGTGCATGTGATGGGTTTTGAGATCTACGTGCTGGCCATCGTCAACGAGCTGTACTTTCGCCGCCTGGCGCAAGGCCCGGGGGAGGGCGCGGCACTGGCCGAGGCGCGTGCACGCTTGAACGCCAAAATTGCCCTGCTGCGCGACTATGAAAGCACGGGCCCCGCCCGCCGCCATTCCTTTGCGTTTTTTGACTTTGGGGTGCGCAGGCGTTTTTCCGGCGCTTGGCATGAAGAAGTGGCGACCACGCTGGCGCGCGAGGTGCCGCAGTTTTTCAAGGGCACGTCCAATGTGTACCTGGCCCAAAAGCTGGGCCTCACGCCCATTGGCACCATGGCGCACGAGTACCTGCAAACCTTCCAGGCGGTGGGCGTGCAGCTCAAGGGCTTTCAAAAGGCGGCGCTCGAATCGTGGGTGCAGGAGTACCGTGGCGACCTGGGCGTGGCCCTGACCGATGTGGTGGGCATGGACGCTTTTCTGGCCGACTTTGACCTGTACTTTGCCAAGCTCTTTGACGGCCTGCGCCACGACAGCGGCGACCCGGTGCTGTGGGGCGAAAAAGCCCTGGCCCACTATGCCAAGCTGAAACTCGACGCCCACACCAAACGCCTGGTGTTTTCCGATGGGCTGGACCTGCCCACCGCCATCCATTTGCACCGCCACTTTGCCGACCGCGTGCAAACCGGCTTCGGCATTGGCACCAACCTGAGCAACGACACCGGGCTCACCCCGCTGAACATCGTCATGAAAATCGTGAGCTGCAACGGCCAACCCACCGCCAAGCTGTCGGACTCTCCGGGCAAGACCTTGTGTGAGAACCAGACCTTCCTGGCCTACCTGCGCCAGGTCTTCAACAAGCCTGAATAACTTTCCCATCTGAACCGCAAGGAGCCGCCATGTTGCGCATCACCACTGCCCAAATCAACCCCACCATTGGTGACATTGCGGGCAACATCGCCCTGATGCTGCGCGCGGCGCGCCAAGCCCGTGACGCGGCGGCGGATTTGGTGGTGTTCCCCGAGATGAGCCTGACTGCCTATTACCCCGGCGACCTGCTGGACGATGCCAACTTCCAGGCGCGCCTGGAGGCGGGGCTGGAGCAGCTCATGCGTGCCACCCGCGAGACCCCCAAGCTGTTCTGGGTGGTGGGGGCGCCGGTACGCCGCACGGGAGTCGGCAAGCCTTTCCACAACGCCTTGCTGGTGCTGAAGAATGGCGAGCTGGTGCTGCAGTATGCCAAGCAGTTGCTGCCCACCTACAACGTCTTTGACGAGCGCCGCCACTTCGAGCCCGGCCCCGATGTGGCGCGGGTGTTGCGCGTGGGGGATGTGCAGATCGGCCTGATGATTTGTGAAGACGGCTGGAACGACGAGGGGCAGGACTACGGGGTCAACCCCTTCCAGCGCCTGGCCGACGCCGCGCCCGACCTGGTGGTCTCCATCAACGCCAGCCCCAGCAACATCGGCAAACACGAGCAGCGCCATGCGGTGTTCAGCAAGGCCTGCGCCCACCACCAACTGCCCTTGCTGTATGTGAACCAGGTCGGCGGGCATGACCAACTGGTGTACGACGGCGCCTCGTTTGCGGTCAACGCCCAAGGCGCCGTGGTGTATGAGGCCCAACGCTTTGCCGAGGATGTGACGACCCTGGGTTTCGATGCGAGCCAACAGAAATTTGTCAGCGCCACCGGCGCCGACTTGCCCGCAGTGTCCACGCAGGGCCTGCCCACCATGGAGTTTTACCGCCAGCAAATCGTGCTGGGCCTGAAAGACTACGCACGGCGCTGCGGCTTCACCCAGGCGGTGGTGGGCTGCTCCGGCGGTATCGATTCCGCACTGACACTGGCGCTGGCCGTGGAGGCATTGGGTGCGGACAAGGTGGTGGGCATCACCATGCCGTCCAAGTTTTCGAGCGAGGGCAGTGTCTCGGACTCGGTGCTGCTGTGCCGCAATCTGGGTATCACGCTCATTGAACACCCGATCAAAGCCATTGTGGCGGCCTTTGAAGCCACGTTTGGCGTGGCGTTTGGTGAGGAACTGCAAGGCTTGCCCCTGGAAAACCTGCAGGCCCGCGTGCGCGGCACCACCCTCATGGAGTACTCCAACCGCTTTGGCCATTTGTTGCTGACCACGGGCAACAAAAGCGAAGTGTCGGTGGGCTATTGCACGCTGTATGGAGACACCAACGGCGGGCTGGGCCTGATTGGTGACTTGTACAAGACAGAGATTTTTGAACTCTGCCGCCACCTCAACACCAGCGCGGGCCGGGAGCTGATTCCTGCGGCCATCATCGAGAAACCCCCGTCCGCCGAACTGGCGCCCGGCCAAAAAGACACGGACAGCCTGCCACCCTATGAAGTGCTGGACGAAATCCTCAAGCACCTCATTGAAGGTGATCGGCTGGCGTTGCCGGAGCGTGCACGGGCCGACGCCGCCATGGGCAGCCTGCGCGCCACGCCAGAGGGCACGGCACTGATCGCCCGGGTACAAAAAATGATCGCCCGCAATGAATACAAACGCCGCCAGGCGCCCCCCGTGCTGCGGGTGCGGGGCCGCGCGTTCGGCAGTGGCCGCCAGGTGCCCATTGCGGCGGTCCAATACGCGTAGTTCAAGCAGTTCAAGCAGTTCAAGTACACAAGCACTGTCCAGAAAGCACTTCACCATGCAAGACACACACCACACATCTCCCGCCGACACCGCCGTCATCGTGGGCCGCTGGCAACTGTTCCACAAAGGCCACCAGACCTTGCTCAATGCCGCACTTGCCACGGCGGCGCAGGTGATTGTGGTGATTGGTTCCGCCTACCGCTCGCGCGATGTGCGCAACCCCTTCACCTGGGAAGAGCGCCAGGCCATGGTCCAGGCCGTGCTGCCGCCAGACCTCTTGGGCCGCGTGAAATTTTTGCCGGTGCGGGACTATTTTGACGACGAACGCTGGAACGCCGCCGTGCGTGAGGGCGTCAGGCGCCTTACCGCAGGCCAAGGCCCCGTGACCCTGGTGGGCTTTCGAAAGGACCACACCAGCTACTACCTGGACCATTTCCCGACCTGGGCCTCGCAGTCCGTGCAACAAGAGTTCGACATAGACGCCACCGCCCTGCGCAATGTATTTTTTGAAGGCGCCGACCCCGATGCCCGCCTGGCGGTGCTGCGCCCCCATGTCAGCCCGCAGGTCTTGGCCTATTTGCAGGCCTGGGCCCGCCTGCCGGTGTACGCCCAGCGGGTGGCCGAACACCTGACCGTCGCCCGCTACCGCAAGAAGTGGGCGGCCGATATGTACCTGACGGCCGATGCCGTGGTCGTGGCCAGCGGGCATGTGCTGCTGGTGCGCCGGGGCGGCGAGGTCGGCCACGGCCAGTGGGCCATTCCCGGCGGCTTTGTGGACAAAAACGAGCGCTTCTACACGGCGGCGCTGCGGGAGTTACACGAGGAAACCGGCTTCAAAACCCTGGACTCCACCATGCGCCATGCGCTCCAGGCCAGCCAGGTGTTTGACCACCCCTTGCGCAGCCCGCGCGGGCGGCTGGTCACCCATGCCTTCTACTTCGACCTGGGGCCGGTCCGCTTGCCGGAAGTTCGGGGCGCGGACGATGCGCTGGAGGCCAAATGGGTGCCGCTGGAGGAATTGCCCCAGCTGGAAGCCCAGTTGTTTGAAGACCATGCCGCCATCTTGGACAGGTTTGTCGGGGTGTATCGCTGAATCAGCCGGTACCCAAGAAACCGCCGGTGGTGAAAACGGCAAAGAAATGAAAAGCCATCGCGGTTGACTCCAGCCATGCATGCCCGGCGGACCACCATTCACACCGCTTTATTCACCGGTCGTTGGCGGCCGTTCGGATGCCGCCAAAACCTGGCGCACCTCGTGGGCCTGAACATCCACCACATCCGCACTACCCTCAGGGGCGCTGGCACCGTGGCCCGGCCGAATGCCTTGGCGAAATTGCTGTGATGCCTGGTGGAACCGCGTGAAGGTGGTGAACACCGCCGGTCTGCGGCCCGTTAACAGCGACCCCACCATACTCACCAATACCATGGTCAAAACGATGGACAGCAGGCACAGCATCAAGAGGGCAGCCAGCGCAACCATGGTGAGTTTGATCGCTCCACGCAGAACGGCGCCGACCCATTTGAAAAATAGATTCATGCATCTATTTTGCCTTTGGTCACTAGCCTCCAGAAGGGGACTGCGGTTCTGCAAACGCCCGTAAGGGTCAAAACTTACAATTTGCTACAGGCGCCCCCCACAGAAAACACATTTGCCGGTGCGACTGTCACGATAATCAAGTCTCCTTCTTTCTTGGTGCTGACCACGACAGCACTCCACCTTAGGCCGCCCTGGCGCATTCCATCTTGAAACATTCCATCCCCGGTTTTCTCTTGCGCCTGTTACTGCTGTGGAGCATTGCCGTGCCCTTCGCGCCAGCCGCCACACCTTTGGATTTGCCGGATCTGAACGCCTTGATGGACTACCGGCCCAAGATGCCTTTGCGCGTCTTCACCAGCGACAACGTGCTCATTGGCGAGTTTGGCCAGGAGCGGCGCGAATTTGTTGCGATCAAGGACATTCCGCTGGTCCAGAAGCAGGCGCTGTTGGCGATTGAAGATTCGCGCTTTTACCAACACGGCGGTGTGGATTTCAAGGGGGTGGCACGGGCCGTGATTGCGGACCTGAGTGGCGGCCTCAAGCAAGGCGCCTCCACCATCACCATGCAAGTGGCGCGCGACTTCTACCTGACCCGGGAAAAGCTGTTCTCCCGCAAACTGACGGAGGTGATGCTGGCTTACAAAATCGAGCGGGCCCTGACCAAAGACCAGATTCTGGAGCTCTACATGAACCAGATTTACCTGGGGCAGCGGGCCTACGGTTTCAGCAGCGCGGCCCGGATTTATTTTGGCAAACCCCTCAAGGCCCTGAGCATTGCCCAGGCGGCCATGCTGGCGGGTTTGCCGCAAGCGCCGTCGCGCATCAACCCGGTGGTCAACCCCAAAGGCGCCAAGCAGCGCCAGCAGCTGGTTTTGAAGCGCATGCGCGACCTGGGCTATATCACCGAGGCGCAGTTCAAGTCCGCGCTGCAGGAGAACCTGCATGTGCTCGGCGAGGGGCAGGCCTTCAACAACCATGCGCAATACGCGGCTGAAATGGTGCGCCAAACCATCTATGCCCAGTTCAAGGAAGAGACCTACACCCGCGGGATCAACGTCATCACCACCCTGGTGCAGGCGGAACAGGATGCGGCGTATGAAGCGGTGCGGCGCAATGTTCTGGCCTACGACCAGCGCCACGGCTACCGTGGTGCGGAGGCTCAGGTCGCGTTGCCGCGCAACGCGGATGAGCGCCAAAAGTTGATTGAAGCCACCTTGCAAAAACACCCGGCCAGCGACAAGCTGCTGGCAGCCGTGGCCCTTAACGTGACTCCCAAAAGCCTGCGCGCCGTGTTGGCCAACGGGAATGAAATCGAGATTGCCGGCGACGGACTGCGCCGGGCTGCCCCGGCACTGGCATCCAAAGCGCCGACCGCACTCAAGCTCAAACCGGGTTCGGTGATTCGCGTGGTGCAAGACGGCCGGGGCCGATGGGCCATCACGCAATTGCCCAATGTGGGTGCAGCCCTGGTGGCCTTGAACAACCAAACCGGCGCTTACCGCGCATTGGTGGGCGGCTTTGATTTCAATGCCAGCCAGCTCAACCATGCCACGCAGGCCTGGCGCCAGCCCGGCTCGTCCATCAAGCCCTTTGTCTACTCGGCGGCCTTGGAGAAAGGCTTTTCACCCGGAACGCTGGTCAACGATGCACCGCTGACCCTCAGTGGCGCGGAAACCGGCGGACAGTCCTGGCAGCCGCAAAATGACGATGGTGTGTACGACGGCGCCATCACCTTGCGCACCGCGCTGGCCCAATCCAAAAACGGGGCGGCGGTGCGCCTGCTGCGTGCCATCACGCCGCCGTATGCCCATGAATTTTTGCCGCGTTTCGGCTTTGACGCCGCCAAGCATCCTGTGAACTACACCCTGGCGCTGGGTACCGGCTCGGTGACACCATTGCAATTGGCGGGTGCCTATTCGGTCTTTGCCAACGGGGGCTTTCAAATCACCCCCTACCTGATTCAAAAGGTGGTGGACACCCGCGGCAACGTGCTCTTTGAGGCCAAGCCGGTGGTGCCCGGGCAGGAAAGCGCGCGCGTGCTTGACGCGCGCAACGCGTTTGTCATGGACAGCATGCTGCGTGAAGTGACGACCTCGGGCACCGGCGCCGCAGCGGCTCAAAAGCTGGGGCGCCAGGACCTGGCGGGTAAAACGGGCACCACCAGCGAGGCTTTTGACGGCTGGTTTGCAGGCTACAGTGGCACCACCACCGCTGTGGCCTGGATGGGGTATGACGAGCCCCAATCCCTGGGGGGGCGGGAGTTTGGCGCCACACTGGCGCTGCCCATGTGGATCGATTTCATGCGTGTGGGCTTGGCTGGCAAACCGGCCAACGCGATGCCGCAGCCTGCCGGTGTGTCGCAATCGGAAGGGGATTGGATGCTGGACGAATTTGTAAGCACGGGTGCCGTACGCACATTGGATCTGGATATCCTGCAGCGTCTGAAGGAGTGGGGCAGCTTTTGAACACAGTGCATGAGGGGCGGCCGGGTCTGCGCCTGGTTTTTATGCATAAAAAGTGCTATTGGCCCGCTTACAATATGCGTAAGTAGCTAGTGCGCCAGCGTAAGCCGGTAGATCGTAGTTGATGGAAGTTCAATACAGGGAAGAAATAGCGAAATCACTCTGGCCCCGAGTCATGCGTTGTTCATCGCGAGGTGTACAGCGAAGCGTTGAC
>Ga0209343_10001721_pt1 | contig 29146 bp, 30 predicted proteins | sample RifCSPlowO2_02_FD_184026 | JGI IMG/M metagenome (GOLD analysis project Ga0209343, IMG submission 184026) | Groundwater microbial communities from Rifle, Colorado - Rifle CSP2_plank lowO2_0.2 (SPAdes) (version 2) | ecosystem: Environmental > Aquatic > Deep subsurface > Groundwater | place... | reverse complement strand
AGAAGGTGATTTTGTTTTGATTGATTCTGAATACAAAAATCCTAAAAATGACGATTATGTTTTGTCAGTTATTGACGGCTGTGCAAACCTAAAGAAATTTGAAAGAGATGCAAAAACTGGAGAGATACGGTTACTTTCAGAATCAAGAAATCCTAAACATAAACCCATTTATGTTTCTAGCGAGGATGATTTTATGGTAAATGGAAAAATTATTGCTGTTGTTAAAAAGTAGGTTAGCCCTTCCCAAGAAAAATTATATTGTCTATAATGTATATGATGAACATTGATCTAAAAAAGAACCCCTTGACCTATGTAAGTCTTTTTAGTAGTGCCGGTGTAGGTTGCTACGGATTTAAACTTGAAGATTTTGAATGTATAGCTACAAATGAAATTATAGAAAGGCGTTTGAATGTTCAAAAACACAATAACAAGTGTCGCTATGAAACTGGTTATATTGCTGATGATATTCTTAAAGAAGAAACAAAAGATAAGATCAGAAAAGAACTTGAATTTTGGAAGATGAAACATGGGGTTAAAGAACTTGATGTTTTAATTTCAACACCTCCATGCCAAGGAATGTCAGTTGCTAATCACAAAAAAGGAGACGAATTGGCTCGTAATTCTCTTGTCGTTGAATCTATAAAAATAGTAAAAGAGATGAGGCCAAAGTTTTTTATTTTTGAAAATGTAAGAGCCTTTTTAAATAGTCTATGTACTGATATTGATGGAAAAGATAAAAAGATTCGTGAGGCTATTGAATTAAATCTTGGCGGTAAATACAACATACATTATCAAGTAATAAATTTTAAAGATTACGGTAATCCATCTAGTAGAACACGAACTTTAGTTATTGGTGTACGGAAAGATTTGCAAGAAATAACCCCTCTTGAATTTATGCCTGAGTTACAGAAAGAAAGAACGATTCGTGAAGTGATAAGTAGTTTTCCGTCTCTTAAAATAATGGGGGAAGTTGATAAAAGTGATATTTATCACAATTTCCGACCATACGCAAAACACATGCTTTCTTGGATTGAGGGTACGAAAGAGGGAGAATCTGCTTTCCAAAATAAAGATCCAAAACGTCGCCCACATAAAGTAGTTAATGGAGAAATAATTTCAAATACTGAAAAAAATGCCGATAAATATAGCCGATGTTTTTGGGATAAGCCAGGGGTTTGTATACATACCAGAAATGATATTCTTGCGAGCCAAGCAACAATCCACCCCACCGACAATCGTGTATTTAGTATTAGAGAGCTAATGAGATTAATGTCTATTCCTAATTCTTTCAAATGGACTAATGTTCCGGAACAAGAGTTGAATAATTTACCTCTCGAACAAAAACAAAAATTTTTAAAGAAAGAAGAAATGAATATACGCCAATCACTTGGTGAAGCAGTACCAACCACTATATTCCAACAGATTGCAGAGAGGATAAAACAATCAATCCAGAAAAAGATTTTTGACGAAAAAATAGTTGAGAAAATCATAGATCGAGAAAATCTAGACAACCTAGAAATTTTGCAGACTTTCTTACAAAAAAATCTTGGAAATTATTCTTTTGTTGAATTATCAAAAATAGTCGAACTCGCAAACGCCCAAAGGTTTAAACATGCAGCTTATTATACTCGCCAAGATATTTGTTTCACTATGGTAAAAGACTTGCCTGACGCTTCTAATTATTCTTCTATTAGAATCTTAGAGCCTTCAGTTGGTGCAGGTAATTTTCTTCCACTTTTGATTGAAAAATATAAGTCTGTACCAAATGTAGATATTGACCTCATTGATATAGACAAAAATGCAATTGATATTCTTAAAATTTTAATTGGTAAACTAGAAATTCCTCAAAACATAAAAATTAATTTCCTAAATGAGGACTTTCTATTATTTGGGAGAGGAGGGTTATTTGCGAATGAAGATATTCACTACGATATAGTAGTCGGAAACCCACCTTTTGGAAAACTTACAGATAACGACACGCTCTTGCTTGAATATAAAAAAGGGAAGAATAATACAAAGACAAGCAATTTATTCTCTTTCTTTTTAGAAAAAGCTACTCATCACGCCGATATAGTTGCTTTAATAATTCCAAAAAGTTTTCTTTCCGCTCCGGAGTTTAATGACACTCGCGATTTTATATCACAATTTGCTATTGAAAAAATTACAGATTATGGGGAAAAAGGGTTTAGGGGTGTAAAAATTGAGACAATCAGTCTTATTATAAACACGAAAAAAGCGGGGACCAATAATCGAACTTTAGTTGAATCTTATATAAAAAATGAGATAGGTTTTAAAGATCAAAAATATATCTGTTCTCAAGAATTTCCTTATTGGCTTGTATATAGAGATTCATTTTTTGATGAAATAGCTTCGAGGCTTCGTTTCGGTATATTTACAGCATATAGAGATAGACAAATTACTAAACAAATTACAAAAACAAAGGGTCGTATAAGGGTTCTTAAGTCAAGAAATATTGGAAGTAATGAAATTGTAAATATTCCAAACTATGACTCATATGTAGATGAGTATAAAAATCTATCAATAGCAAAATATATAAACCACGACGAAGCTATTCTTGTTCCAAATCTTACATATAACCCCAGAGCTTGTTTTCTTCCAGTAAATACCATAGTCGATGGTTCTGTTGCAATTCTAATTCCAATAGATAAAATTAAAATTACAAAAAATGATCTAGCATATTATAACTCCGAGGAATTTGTTGGATTCTATAAAGTTGCTAGAAATTATGGCACGCGGTCTCTAAATATAGACAATAATTCAGTATTCTTTTTTGGATTAGCTAAAATCTAGTTCTTTAATCTTTTCTTTTATTTGCTTGCTCAATACATCGATTGATGTATCTAATTTTAGTTTCCATCCATAACAAGTATTTAAGACCGATATAAAATTATTAATGTTATAAAATTCTTCTCCCGCTGTTATTGATTCTTTTATGTGTTCAAGTTTTTGGTTTAGGAAAATTGCTTGAAATAATGGGCTGATATTCTTTGTATTAGCTTGAACATGAGCTGACGACAAATGTTGTCCTGGGGTAAGAGCGATCAAGTTTTCTTTTGTAAGAGAATATTCTGGGTAAGAGTGTTGAGGAAGAATATGATGAACATGTACGCCACTATTAGTAATATAACCAAATTTAGGATCAGTAATTTCGCTATCTTGATACTTTTGTCTTATTGAATCCTTGGCTTTTTGTAATAAGGCGGCAACCACACCTCCCTCGTTAATTTCTGAAAGAACTTCTAACTGATATTGATGCCTAGTCATTCCGAGTGGCATGTCTTTATCACGGAAATTTTCTCTGTTATAAATTAGGAATGAATATGGACATGGCCCAGAAGTGATGTTGGAAGCATCTTCACCGGGTATTCTATTTTTATAACAAAACATATTAAAAATTTTATTGAATACACGGTAAGTATGCTTTCGGTCAGTCCCTTTAATTGCAGTATTTTTCTTCGCCCATTTCCAATAAGCCTCTTTGGCTCGAAGATGATTATCTTGGTTTGGTGTTTGTTTGTATTTATCAAATACTTCAAGTAAATTATTGTCTTGCAAAAATTTACTCGTATATTCTGCAAGAAATTTTGAAGCGTTTAAATCATTGACAGCAATAAATTCCAAAACATCCAAATCTCTTACTTTGTATTTCTTGGGGCGATTACTAACTTGTTCTAACACTCCGGCATAAGTTAACAACCCAAGTTGATAAGAACTAACTTTGTTATATTCATTTTCAGCCTTTTCTTGTGGGGGTTTTGAAAAGTAATCTTGCATTAAAGCGTTAAAGACAGAAGATTTTCTAATATTTTCTTTATCAGAAAAAATAATATTTTTATCTCTTTTTATAAAATCCAAAATGACCAAAGCTACGCACCATAACAAATCTGGTGTTGTTTTTTGTTCAAAATGAATACCCACTTTGGGGGTTTTCTTCAAATTCTTATCTTGAAAGTATTTCTGGAAATTCATATTATTTTATGAAAAAAGACAAGTCTTTTTTATATACTTTTGAAAATTCTTTGAGTTGCGTAATATCAAGTCGTCTTTGTCCTGCTTCAATTTTTGAGATATGAGGCTGTGTTTTACCAAGAATCTTTGCTACATCGGCTTGATCCAAACCCGCTTCAAGACGGGCTTTCTTAAGCTGTTTAATCGTATATTTATGGTCTTTAGAGAAAATCGCTTTAATCATACATATGTATTATAGTATTCCGTTGTGTTATATTCCAAGTTGTTATATGATATATATGGTAGCGGCGAAGCAAAACCAAAAATTTTCCTTGCCTTTCTTCTTTTCTTCGGCGGGGGGTGTGGGGGGAGCCGACAAAAAATGGAAAGGAAATTTTTGGTTTTTGCTCCCGCGACCGCAGGGAGCGGACGAGGCGCGCAGATTAGTCCTCACTCGGATTATTTTGGAAAAAAGTTCGGATTTTGTTCAGGAGACACAGCCCCAAAATAAAATTCGTTTTTTCGCCAAAATGCGGAGCGTCGTAAAGCGACGCTCCGCATTTTGGCGAAAAAACGAATTTTATTTTGGGGCTGCCAGACAGGGACTCGAACCCCGATTTTTAGGACCAAAACCTAACGTCCTACCATTAGACGATCCGGCAATTTATTTATTTATCATTATTTCCTAAAATCTTTATAAGAGCAAGCTCTATCGGTAATTGAGAAATATATGAACGACCTATGGCATCGTATGCCGTAAGAAGTTCATATAATATTTTTGAATTGATTTTTGACTGTGTTTCTTTGCTTAATTTTTTCAAAAATTCAAAATCCTCGGTATTAAATTGTTCCTGTAAAACAATTTCCATATCTTTCGCGTATTTCAAAAGTAAAATGGAACGAATTTTATGTAAAATCATTTTCAAAAATATTTTTATATCAATATTTTCCTCAACCGCCATATTAACGACTCTTAAACCTTTTTCAAGCTCTCCTTGAGCAATAGCGGAAATAATATCATTTACAAAAATACTTTTTGGCGCGCCCGCGATTTTCTCCACTTCATTAAGTGATACTTTCTTATCGTCTGAAGAAAATAAAATTTTCTGCAAAATACCTTGCGCATCTCTAAATGAACCATCGCCTAAAAGCGCTATTGTGTCGGCGGCGGATGGTTCAAGAGTAAATCCTTCTTTTTTCGCTATTTCAATAATGGCGTCTTTCAAGGTTTTAAGCGACGGTTTTTTAAATAAAAATGTCTGACATCGTGATATAATTGTGTCCGGTAATTTTTCTATCTCAGTTGTCGCGAGCATAAATATTACATATTTCGGCGGTTCTTCCAAAGTTTTCAGAAGCGCGTTAAACGCTTCTTTTGTGAGCATATGGACCTCGTCTATTATATATACTTTATACGGCGAATCAAATGGAAGTATCATTACCGCTTCGCGAAGTTCGCGGATATCGTCAATTCCGCGATTTGAAGCGGCATCTATTTCATATAAATCATTTGACGAGCATTTAATCTCTTTTGCTAAAATTCGCGCAACACTCGTTTTTCCCGTCCCGCGAGAACCAGAAAAAAGATAGGCATGCGCTATATTTCCCTGTTTGAGAGCTCCCAAAAGAGCATTAATAATATGTTCCTGACCAAGCACATCTTTAAATTCTTTCGGCCGATATTTTCTATATAAAACTTCAGACATTTACGTATTATAACATTAAGTTATTAAGTTATAAAGTTGAGAGTTAAAAGTTTAGCCTACCAAGTCATCAGAAAGTTATCAAAGACCGTTCTTGATATCCTAACTTTCTATGAATTACGAAATGCAAAAATTTAAGTCCTCAAATCACAAAACCTCTTTATCTTCTAAATATTTTTGCTCAAATAAACCGTAAATTTTTGTTTTCATAATTCAAGATAACTTTATAACTTTAAATATTCGTCTACTATATTTTCAACATCTATTGCATTTTCTGCTTTCATCAATTTCACGCGGAAATCTTTGGCTCCGTCCCAGCCGCTCACATACGCTTTGTAATGCTTTTTCATTATTGAGAAATTTTTATGTGGAGTTATTTTTTCAAAAAGTCTTGTATGCTCTATCATAACTTTTAATTTTTCTTCTATACTTGCCTCTTCTTTATTCTTATTGAAAAGCCATGGATTACCAAATATCGCTCGCCCAAGCATCACTCCGTCTGCGCTAGTTTCTTTTGCTTTTTGTTTTGCGTCTTTTATGTCTATTACATCGCCATTACCGCAAATTAAGACCTTGCTTTTCATTTCATTTCTTATCTCAACAGCTCTTTTTATAAAACTCCAATCCGCAGGTGTCTTTGAAAGCTGTTTCCGCGTCCGCGCATGAATTATTATCACAGACGGCTCCGCTTTAAGAAGTGAAGGGAGCCACGAGTTAAGCTCGTCTTTATCATATCCCACCCTTGTTTTTACAGATACGGGTATCTGCCTGCCAAAAGACTCCGCGCCGTCTTTGGCGGCTTTGATTAATTCTGCGGCAAGTTTTGGATTTTTTATTAAATTCGCTCCCGCTCCTTGCTTCTCAACATTTTTATCGGGACAACCCATATTTATATCAATGCCGTCAAAACCCAACTTGTTCGCCAACTTTGCCGCTTCTCTTATAAATTTTGGATTTACGGTAAAAAACTGCGCGACAATCGGTCTTTCTTTGTCTGTAAAAACAAGATTTTTTATAAGAATATCTCTGCCTCCTAAAAAAAGTCCGTTAGCAGACACAAACTCCGTCCACATAACATCAGGCGCGCCGTATTTCGTGATAATTCGCCTAAACGACGCGTCCGTAACATCCGCCATAGGAGCGAGAGCAAAAAACGGCTTTTTTAGATTACTCCAAAATTTTTTGACATATATTATAATAATATATTATTATTTATACAGATTTTGAAAATTTAAATCAATAAGAAAAAAGAAAGGAGGAAAAATGAAAGAAGAGGAGAAAAAAATAAAAACAGAAGAAGAAAAAAGGGAGAAAGAGAAAAAGAGAGAAGAAGAGAAAACAACAACGGAACAAACTTTATTATATAAATTATATAATGAGATTCAAAGAATTTAAGTAAATACTTACTATCTAAACCGATTGACTACAATGCAAGTGGTCAATCGGTTTTAATGTGTCAATAACCATGAATTACGAAACTCGTCGCAGGCATAGTTTTTGAAAGACATTGCGCAGGCGCCCTCCTATATCTATTTTGGTATTATTATGCTTTTGCAATATTTTTGTTAGTCCCAATATCAAAGCGAGACCTTGATATATTATTATCTTAAATTACGAAATACAAAAATTACGGTCTATTTGAGCAAAAACATTTAGAAGATAAAGAGGTTTTACAATTCCAAGACCTAAATTTTTGCATTTTGTAATTCACGGTCAATAAAACTTAAAATACACTCTGTTGCCGAAACGAAAATCCGCATAATCAAGTTTTGATATATCTTTTTTGCTAAATTCTTTTGATTCAAAAACCGATTTAATATTATCAAAAATATATGATAGATTTTGTTTCTTCCCAAAAAATATTCTTCCGCCACTTTCAAGTTTTATCTCAAAATCATCTTTATCAATTAAACCGAAATGCTTTAGTTTAAACCCGATTTCTTCCAAAGAAGACAAGAAAAAAATTATTTTGTCAAAATCTTCTTTTGACATAAATTGTCGTCCTATCTGCGTATTTTTTTCTTCTCCGGACAATTGTCCGTAATATCTAAAATACGCATTGCCCGAAAATTCCGGGGCTTCTGAAAATATAAATCCGCTTTCATCCAAAAAATAACATTTGTCGGCTAATTTTTTTTCTTCATCTTTTTCTTCTTCTGTCTGTTCTTCATTCTGTTTCTCGTCTATAATACTCTGTATTTTAATTCCACACCAAAGCGCGTAGGGTTTTCTTTCTTCAATTTTTATAAATATTGTCCGCAGATCGCGAGCTTCAATATCCGCATCTTTTATACCTTTGAATGTGTTAAGAATGGCGGCTTCAATATTTCTCCTTGGATAAAGTAAAATGCTTGATTTTGGAAAAAGGAATAAATAATCTCCTGAAATTCGTTCTTGAGCTAACATTCTTATAGATTTATCAGACACTGCGAAGTTTCCGTCAATTAAAATATTTGCGATTTTTATATTCTCTATCCGTAGTATAAATACGGCTCCCGTTATTATCGCAATAATGGCAAAAATAATGCCACCGATTTTAAATAAAAATAATTTTCTTTTTCTCTTGGCAAGCTTGGATGATTTTCTGTGAAATCTACGTCTTATAAACGTCATCTAATTATTTAATTATTTTTTCTTTACTAATATATTTTTTAAGCGCTTCCGGAATATTTATTGAACCGTCTTCATTTTGATTATTTTCCACAAGAGCGATAAGCGCGCGCGGAGTCGGCACTGCCGTGCCATTTAGAGAATATACATATAATTTTTTGCCATTATCATCGTATCTTGTATTAAATCTGCGTGTTTGAAAATCATGATAATACGAAGCGCTTCCTATCTCTCTGTATTTTTTCTCGGACGGAATCCACAAATCGGTATCATAGGACTTCACTTGACTTGCTTTTAAATCTCCCGCGCAAATAGCCAATCTTCTATAAGGCAGTCCAAGCGACTCTATAAATTCTTCAATGTTTTCTGTTATTTCTTCGTGAAACTCAACAGATTTCTCATGGCTTGCTTCGCATAATATCAATTGTTCAAGTTTAAAAAATTCATGCACGCGATATAGTCCTTTTGTGTCCTTTCCATAACTTCCAGCCTCTCTTCTAAAACATGGAGAAAAAGCGAGATAACGTTTCGGCAAATCTTCTTTCTTAAATATCTCATCGGAATGATAAGCCATCATCGGCACTTCCGCGGTGCCTGATAAATAATCTTCATCCTGTGTCTTAAATAAATCTTCCGCGTCATTTGGAAGATGCCCTGTGCCGTAGAAAAAATCTTTTTTTACAATAGACGGAGCAATAAACGGTTCAAAATTTTTTTTCAAAAAAAACTCCTGAGCGTAATTCCACACCGCCCATGAAAGAAGAGCCCCGTCATTTTTAAGAAAATATCCGCGAAAACCGTGTGTTTTACTTCCTCGTTTAAAATCAACCATATCAAGATTTTGCATTAATTCTATATGATTTTTCGGCTCAAAATCAAACTCTTTTATTTCTCCCCATTTTTTAATTTCTTTATTATCAGCGTCGTCTTCTCCTTCTGGCACAGACATATCGGGAATATTTGGCACGCGCGCCATTAAATATCGCCACTCTTTTATAATCTCTTTCAGTTCAGCTTCATTACCCGCAATAACTTCTTTAAGCATCTTCATTTTAATTATAAGATGCTTGCGTTCCGATTCATCCGTAATTCGCGCAATTTGTTCAGAAGCGGTATTTTGCTCGGCTTTCTTTTTTTCAAATTCAGTTACCATTTTTCTTCTTTTATTATCAATCTCAATGAGTCGGTCAATATCAATCTTGATATGTTTTTTCTCCGCGGCAGTCTTTACTATATCTTTATTTTCTTTTATAAATTTTATATCTAACATTCTTATATACTATCAAAAGTGTTAAAATAAACAAATGGATAATAAAATCAAAAAACTTACTCCCAAACAATTTCCAAAACTTCTAAAAGAAATTAACGACCCGCCAAAACAGCTTTTTCTGAAAGGCATTCTGCCTTCCGATGATATGAAATTTCTCTGCGTGGTTGGTTCGCGAAAATATTCTCCATACGGAAAAGAAGTGTGCAAAAAATTAATTTCAGAACTAAAAGGATATGGTGTGGTAATAGTGTCCGGACTCGCGCTTGGAATTGACGCTATAGCGCATACGGCGGCTCTTGACGCGGGACTTAAAACCATCGCTATCCCGGGCTCAGGACTTGGCGATAAAACGCTATATCCAAACACGAATAAAAATCTCGCAAAAAGAATATTAGAAAATGGCGGCGCTCTTTTGTCTGAATTTGATGAGAATTTCAAAGCGACAATTTATAGTTTTCCTCAAAGAAACAGGATTATGGCGGGAATATCGCATGCCACTCTTATAATAGAAGCCGAAGAAAAATCAGGCACGCTTATCACTTCGCGGCTCGCGACTGAATACAATAGAGATGTGCTTACTGTTCCGTCTTCAATTTTTTCCGCAACGGCTTATGGTCCCCATATGCTCTTGCGGCTTGGCGCGACACCTATAACAAAAAGTAATGATATATTGGAAGCGCTTGGTCTTAATTTCAAAGATGATAATTCTCGGCAAAATATATTGTTTGAAAATCTATCAGAAAAAGAAAAGAAAATTGTGGAAATTTTAAAGACGCCTATGTCGCGCGACGAGCTTATAACGCGGCTTTCTTTACCTATTCAAGAAACAAATGTCATACTCTCAGCAATGGAAATAAAAGGAATTATAAAAGAACGAATGGGTGAAATACGAATATCTTAAATTCAAAAATGATATGAAAAAAACCAAAAAAACAATAGGGCTCATAATAATATTCAAAGATAAAGAAAAATGTTTTACAGCCGCGCTCCAGATGCGTGGCGGCTTTAATACTGAAAAAAATAAACCTGAAACATACAAAAACGCGAGCCAGCTCACTGTTCACGGCGGTATAAATAAAAAGGAAAATGAAATAGAAGCTCTCCTGCGCGAAACAAAAGAAGAACTTGGCGCAAAATTCGCGAAAATCATTGAACTAAATAAAAATAAACTTATTGAAGTAAACAGAATAAAAAATGATAAAATATCTGTCGTCAACTTCGGACTTATACTTACAAAGATTGATTTGGATAAAATAAAAATAAATAAACAAACAGGCGGGAGTTTAAGATTGATTTCAAAAAATGAAATTCGTAACATTCGCGAGTTAAAACCGTCTGAAAAAACAAACGGTATTGCGGATAAAAATGAAATCGTGATGTTCTCTGATGATATTGAAGCGGTAAAATTAGCATTTGAAAAATTGACTAAATAAATTTCATAGTGTATTTTGAATTGTAATAATGTCTATGAATTACGAAATGCAAAAATTTAGGTCTTCGGGTCGCAAAACCTCTTTATCTTCTAAATGTTTTTGCTCAAATAGACCGTAAATTTTTGCATTTCGTAATTCAAGAATAATATGAAACTTTTAATCGTTGAATCGCCCGCGAAAGCAAAGACAATCACAAAATATTTAAATGATATTCCGAACCAAACGGAAAATTTTGTCGTAACTTCAAGTGTGGGGCATATTCGCGACTTGCCGAAAAATAATAAAAAAGCTATTGATATTGAAGGGGGTTTTATTCCTCATTATGAAATTAGCAAAGGCAAAGAAAAAGTAATAAATGATATAAAATCCAAAGCCAAAAAAGCAAGCGAGGTGCTTCTCGCGACCGACCCTGACCGCGAAGGCGAAGCAATCGCTTGGCACTTAAAAGAAGTTATAAATTTGAAAGACCCGAAAAGGATTGTGTTTAATGAAATCACGAAAGACGCTGTGCAGGAAGCCATTAAACATCCAAGAAAAATTGATGATAAACTCCGCGAAGCTCAAGAGGCGCGACGCGTGCTTGACCGTCTTGTCGGATACGATCTCTCTGGACTTATTTGGAAAAAAGTCCGTTACGGACTTTCCGCGGGCAGAGTGCAGTCCCCCGCTCTTCGTATAATAATGGAGCGTGAACGAGAAATCAGAAATTTCAAACCTGAAAATTTTTGGACTATAAAGGCCGATGTTAAGAATAAAGCTGACCTGCAATTTACTCTCACCTGCTCCAAAGAACCGAGAGAAGAGAAAGAAGCGCAAAGAATTATAGACATTGGAAAGTCCGGGAAATGGAGCGTGATAAATATAAAAGAAAATGAAATGAAACGGGCGCCGAGAGCTCCCTTTATAACTTCCACTCTTCAGCAGACAGCAAGCTCGCGGCTTGGTTTTGCTCCGTCAAAAACTATGAGTGTGGCGCAAAAACTTTATGAAGCGGGACACATTACTTATATGCGCACGGACAGTACTACTATGAGCAAACAAGCGCTTGGACAAACAACAAAAGTGATAAATGATAAATACGGAAAAGAATATTATCAGCCGCGCGTATTTGCTAAAAAAAGCAAACTGGCGCAAGAAGCGCATGAAGCGATACGACCTTCTAATATATTGAGAGAATACGCAGGCGTGGTGGAAGAGCAGAAAAAACTTTATCATCTGATTTGGCAAAGAACGGTCAGCTCGCAAATGACGGACGCAAAGCTCTTAAAAATGAAAATGGTTGCGAATGTGGATGGAGAAGAAAAAATACCTGATTTCACTGTAAACGGCTCTCAAACGCTTTTTGACGGATGGTTAAAAGCAGACTCTGCCGCGCATGGCGAAGATATAGAGCTTCCAAAAGCAACCATTGGCGAAACATTAAAACTCGCTGAAATACGCTCGGAAGCAAAACAAACTCAACCACCTTTCAGATACACCGAAGCCGGGCTTATTAAAGAACTTGAAAAAAGAGGAATAGGCAGGCCTTCCACTTACGCGTCTATTATGCGCACGCTTGCCATTCGCGGTTATGTAAAGAAAGAAGGTAAAACGCTTTTTCCGACAGACACGGGAGATGTGGTAAGTTCATTTCTTGAAAATCATTTTGAAAAATACATAAGCGACTCTTTCACCGCGGAGATGGAAAATGAGCTTGATGAAATAGCGGACGGCAAACGAGAATATGTCAAAACGCTTTCTGATTTCTACAAACCGTTTATAAAAGATGTAAACTCAAAAAAAGACACGGAGAAAATCACAAATTTAGGCGATGCGCCTGAAGAATTCAGATGTCCGAAATGCAATGCTAATATGATCATAAAACTGGGAAAGACCGGAAAATTTTTAAGTTGTTCGCTATTCCCGAACTGTAACGGCGGAAGAACAATTGACGGAAAAGAACTTGAAGGACCAAAAGAAACAGGAGAAAATTGCCCTAAATGCAAAAATGGAAAGCTTGTGGAACGCGACGGCAGATTCGGCAGATTTATTTCCTGCAATAATTATCCCAAATGTAAATTTATAAAAACAAGTCCTGAGGAAGAAGCAAGAGCGCGCACGGGTATAGTATGTCCCGTATGCAAAGACGGCGATATGTCGGAAAGACGAGGCAAGTTTGGAATTTTCTATAGTTGTTCAAATTATCCAAAATGCAAATACGCCATTAAAGCAAGACCGACAGGCAATCTCTGCTCGCTGTGCAAATCGCTTACGATGGAAGGCACAAAGACAATACCGGAGAGATGCTCCGACAAAACCTGCCCAAACCACAATCCGCATAAATTGAAAAAAAAATAAAAACCCCATACAAACAAGATGTTTGTATGGGGTTTTGAAGAAAATTTAAAAAAACAGGGTGCGGTGAGTCTCATTTTTATCTTTTGCAAAGATAGAGATGTATATGTGTATAAATATACTAAAAACAATTAAAGAAGAGAAGTTAAGGTGGGTGTTACCGGATAGCAAACAAAGAGATAAAGATTAAGGACGCGGTTAAAGTATGTCCACATAGCCAAAGGAGTTTGGAACGATGGCTGGCTGAATACAGAAAATACGGAGAAATAGGGCTGGAACCGTATATATATAGGTCAGACTTATATATAATCTATCGTGAATTACGAAACGCAAAAATTTAGGTCCTCGGGTCGCAAAATTTCTTTGTCTTCTAAATGTTTTTGCTCAACCAGACCATAAATTTTTGCGTTTCGTAATTCACAGTAATCTAATATTTTTCTATTGTCTAATTCGCGTGAATTAGATAATATTGCAATAAACAATTAAAAGAATAAAATACTTTTATGAATATCCGAGATATATTAAACCTAATGTCCACGGTATCAGAGGAAGACAAAAAACTCGTAACAGCGGCTTATCAATTTGCCGAGCACGCACACATCAATCATAAGAGAAATTCCGGGGAACCGTATATGCTCCATCTATATGAGGTCGCAAAAATTCTTGCCGGACTCGGTATGGGGGCAAAGACAATATCGGCCGGACTTTTACACGATACTATTGAAGATGTCGGTATTACAGAAAAAGAATTGGAAGAAAAATTTGGCAGTGAAATCACTAATCTCGTGCAAGGCGTAACGGAACTTGGAATGCTTCACTATCGCGGAGTAAAAAAACACGCAGAAAGTTTGCGCAAACTTTTTGTCGTAACATCTCAAGATATTCGCGTGCTTATCATAAAACTTTCCGACCGTCTGCATAATATGCGAACGCTCAAATACAATAATAAAGAAAGCCAACAAAGAAACGCCATTGAGACACTTGAAATATACGCGCAAATCGCGGACAGACTCGGTATGGGACAAATAAAAGGAGAGCTTGAAGACCTTGCTTTTCCGTATGTTTATCCTGATAAATATACGGAAATACTGCAATTGCGTAAACAAAAAAATAAAGAGAAAATAAAAAAACTTATAAAAATAAACAAATCTATAAAGAAAGAGCTTGTAAAAAATAATATAATAAATTTTAAGACGGACTATAGAATGAAACGGCTTTACAGTTTATATCAAAAATTAGAAAGAAAAGATAAAAATATTGACAGAGTAAGGGACATATCGGCTCTTAGAATTATTGTACCGACCATAGACGACTGTTACAAAACTCTCGGAATTATTCATAGCGTTTGGAGACCGCTTCCGGGAAAAATCAAAGATTATATCGCTGTTCCCCGTCCAAACGGATACAAAAGTCTACATACTACGATTTTTACAGGCGACGGCGGCTTGATAGAAATACAAATTCGCACGGAAGAAATGCATCAAGAAGCAGAATACGGTATTGCTTCTCATCTTTCTTATAAAAAAAGTTTTGAAAAAAATAAAAAAAACGAATCCAATCAATCGTGGATAAGAAAACTGCTTTCTTCAAGAATAGCTAATCGCATAAAAGATTTCAGAAATGAAATTGTTAACAGTAAAAAAGATAATAAAAAAATTTTAAGTAAAAATAAAAAATTGGCCTACAAACTTCCTTACTTAACGGAAAATATTCCGAGATGGATTAAACAAATAGCGGAGGAACAGAAAAGTATTCCGAAGTCAAAAGAATTTCTTGATGACTTAAAAACTGATTTTTTTAATTACAGAGTTTTTGTTTTTACTCCTAAAGGCGATGTCATAGACTTGCCTATTGATTCAAGCCCGATTGATTTCGCGTATGCCGTGCATTCTGATATCGGAAATCATATATCCGGAGTAAAAGTCAATGATAAATTTGTAACGCTTAATACAAAACTTAAAAATGGAGATATTGTTGAGATACAAATAAAAAAAACGAGCAGTCCCACCGCTAAATGGATTGATATGTCTAAAACATCCACTGCGCGTAGAAATATACGAAACGCTATAATAGACTGTAAATTACGAAACGCAAAAATTTAGGTCCGCGAATCGCAAAATCTCTTTGTCTTCTAAATGTTTTTGCTCAAATAGACCATAAATTTTTGTGTTTCGTAATTCAAGATAATAGAACATAAAACAACAAGCTCTTCCGCAAAAATCAGATAAAAAATTATATTGAAAAATTTTTTATTGAATACAAATCCTCGTCTGTATCTATTGTTTCTTTTTCTTCTTTGGACCTGTCGTCTATTATTTCCTCTTTGGATTCAGGTGTTTGAAGAAGAACCGGGTTTTCAGCGTCTTTTTTGTTTAAAATATCAAAAATTCCGCGCAAATCTTCATCTGAAAAAAAATCTATTGTAACTTTTCCGCCTATCTCTTTTTTTTCTATTTGCACTCTCGCTCCTAATGTTTCGGTAAGTTTATTTTCAAGCTCTATTATTTCAGGGTCAAAATTTCGCGAATGTTTTCTTATCCTATCTACGGCAATTCTTCTTGAAATAGCCTCTGCTTCCCGTACTGTGAGTTTCTTTATTACTATCTCTTTAAAAAGAGTTGTTTGCTCTTCCGGCTTACCCACAAGCATCATTAGTGGCCTTGCATGACCTTCCGTTATCCCGCCTTCAGAAACAGCTTTCTGTATTTCTTCGGGGAGAGAAAGAAGTCGTATTGTGTTTGAAACATATTCTCTGCTTTTTCCCACTTTCTGCGCGACTTCAATATGCTTAAAATTAAATTCATTCACAAGACGAGAAAAAGCGAAGGCTCTGTCCATTGGATTTAAATCTTCTCTTTGAATATTTTCTATAATGGCAATTTCAAGTTTTACTCTACCGTCATCTTCCATTGTTTTTATAATCACAGGAACTTGGTTGATACCCGCAAGATAAGATGCCCTTAATCGTCTTTCACCTGCAATTAATTCATAATTCACGGATAAACCTCCGTCATCCGTCTGATATTCTTTCCGCGTTACCACAAGTGGCTGAAGCACTCCATATTGGCGAATAGAATCGGCTAAATCCTGTAATTTTACGGGATTAAATTCGCGCCGCGGCTGATAAGGGTTTGGCTGTATTTTTTCAAGCTCAACCCAATATATTGAATCATTGTGGAATCTCTGTGTCATATTTTATAATTATTGTATCATATAAAATAAACTCGGCAAAAATTTTTGCATGCAATAACATAAATTGATTTATACAAAAAATTAAGTATTATTATATTTATTGTCTTTGCCCGGGTGGCGGAATTGGTAGACGCGCGCGACTCAAAATCGCGTGGGGTAACCCATGAGAGTTCGATTCTCTCCTCGGGCACAAAATAATGAGAACAATGCGGAGCATTGGGCAACTATATTTTTGCAACCGATGAAGAGAATCGAAACAAGGCGACGTGAAGCCGACTCCGAAACTCCGAAACGAAAGGAGGCGAGCCGCCGAGCGGGGGCTGAGGCTCGTTTGTATTTTGAGAACGGAGCGAATCAAAATATTTACGAGTGGTAGCCGATTCTCTCCTCGGGCACCACATAGGAAATTGCAAGTTTGAAGGGTTCGCCTCGCAACGCTTCGCGACTAATTTGTATTCAATTTTTGGGGTAAAAACGAATTGACGGTTTCGTATTTTAGGGGAAGAAAATTTTTTAATCATATGAAATTTTAATTTATTCTTGATAAAAATTACGAAAAGCAATTTATCAAAGACAAAAAAATTTAGCAATATATTAAACTTAGAAACTCGGTTTCTAAGTTCGGCGGGCACGACCTTTTTGGGCATATGTTAATTTTTTATATTAAATTTTCCCGACTAAATTAAGCCCTGGTTCAAGCGTGTCGTCTCCGGGATTCCAGCTTGCGGGACATACTCTGCCACTATGTTCACGAACAAATTTTGACGCCTGTAATTTTCTCAAAAGTTCTTTGGCATTTCTTCCGACATCATTATTGTTTATTTCTGCAATCTGAAGCGTTCCGTCAGGGTCAATGATAAAGCTCCCGCGAAGCGCGAGGCCTTCCTCTTCCATAAGAACACCGAACATTTCTGAAAGACGGTGGTTTGCGTCAGACGCCATTGGAAATTCTATCTTCCCAACCGCTTTTGAAGTATTGTGCCACGCTTTGTGCGTATAGACGGTATCAGTGCTTACCGATACGATTTCCGCTCCCTCTTTTTTAAACTCTTTATACAAACCTTCCATTTCTTCAAGTTCTGTCGGGCATACAAAAGTAAAATCAGCGGGATAAAAGAAAAATATAAGCCACTTTCCTTTGAAATCAGAAATTTTTATTTCTTTTTCATTGTTTTTATAAAATACTTTGAAAGATATATCCGGTACTTTTTTACCCACTTTAACCATATCGTTAAAATATAAATTATCACAAAATTCGCAATTATTTTCTTTTTTTGACATATTATGATGATAAACTTGCCGTTTAACTGCGGAAAATTATTAAGCTAAGCAAAACTAAACAGCGAGTATAAATTAAAACTTATAATAATATATTTTAACATGAAGAAGAAAAAAATAAAAATAATCATAATCCTTGGACAAACAGCGACTGGTAAAAGTGATTTAGCGGCGCGAATCGCTAAAAAATTAGGTGGTGAGATTATTTCCGCAGACTCGCGACAGGTATATAAAGGGTTTGACATAGGAAGTGGTAAAATTACAAAAAAAGAAATGCGCGGAGTATTTCATTATTTACTTGATGTCGCAAGTCCGAAGCGGCAATTTTCCGCGGCGAAATATAAAAAACTCGCGGATAATAAAATTATCAAAATTTATAAAACAGGAAAAATTCCTTTTATAGTTGGCGGGAGCGGTTTTTATATTCAAACGATAGTTGATGGTCTTGTATTGCCGAAAGTTGAGCCGAATAATAAACTCCGCAAAGAACTTGAAAAAAAATCGGCAAAAAAATTATTTTCAATGCTTAAAAAATTAGATAAAAATCGCGCTAAAAAAATTGAAAAAGACAATCCAAGACGGCTTATACGAGCCATTGAAATAGCAAAAGTGCTTGGTAAAACGCCAAAATTAAAAACAAATTCCGAATATGAAGCTCTTCAAATAGGACTAAAACTTCCTGATAAAAAATTAAAAAACAATATTCATAAAAGACTTATGTCGCGAATTCGGAAAGGTATGATATCGGAAGTTAAAAAACTACACGCTAAAAATATCTCTTGGAAACGACTTGAATCATTCGGACTTGAGTATCGTTTTATCGCGCGCTATTTGCAGGGTAAAATAAAAAAGAAAGAAATGTTGGATGAATTAGAAACAGAAATATGGCATTTTGCAAAAAGACAAATGAGATGGTTTAAGAGAGACGCAAGAATTAAATGGTTTAATCCGAATCAAGTTAAAAAAATAGAAATAGAAATTACAAACTTTTTAAATAACTATGAATTACGAAATGCAAAAATTTAGGTCCTTGAATCGCAAAACCTCTTCATCTTCTAAATGTTTTTGCTCAAATAGACCGTAAATTTTTGCATTTCGTAATTTAAGATAATAATATATCAAGGTCAGACCTTGATGATTCTTTATAAAAATGTGTATCTTATTTCAGCGATAGCAAAAATAGCCTAGGATTTATGGAAGTCTGACTTCCATGCTTCTATAACAATTTCGACCCCCGCTCACCTGTCGCAGAGCGACATTGTTGCGCGTTTCGAGCCCAGACCCTATTTTCTGTTTTGCTTTGCTCAACAATGAAAATTTTTTGCTTCGCAAAAATCGGATAAAAAATAAAGCAGTTTATTTTTTATAGCGCGCGGTTGGCTTGCTGGAAGACCAGCAATATTTACACTGCATTTCAATATTGCGGGTCCGCCTGGGCTTGAACCAGGGACTTCGGTTTTGGAGACCGAAATTTTACCACTAAACTACAGACCCCTATGTTATTTCTCTGTTTATTTTTTAGATTCTTTATGCGTAATTTGTTTTTTACACCATTTGCAATATTTTTTAAGCTCAATTTTACGTTCAACTTTTTTTTTGTTTTTTCTGCTCCAATAATTGACACGTTTGCATTTTGAGCATGCTAATTTTATTAAGCTTTCTTGTGACATATGTTTTATTAAGTATCTTAAATTACGAAATGCAAAAATTTACGGTTTATTTGAGCAAAAACATTTAGAAGATAAAGAGGTTTTGCGACTATAAAACCTAAATTTTTATATTTCGTAATTTTTTGTATTTCGTAATTTATAGTAAGTGTATAAATTAAATATAAAAATTTATTATATGCTATTTTTTAATACCCGTCAATTACCACACTTAATTTCATTCCAGGGTCCAAACTTTGTTTCACCTCCCGGTAAAAATGTCTTCATAACAGTATCCACTATCAAAAATGCCGCGAGGACAAATACCAAACCCATAAAAACATTTGTAAATATTTTATGGGCGTTTTTGATTTTCTCTTCTTTGCCTCCGGCTGTAAGATACTGAAAACCGGCATACACAAACATCAATGTCGCTACAATTACTGAAAAATATATCAGAAATTCAATGATATTGTTTACAAGGGCTATAAGGTCGCAGTATCCGCATATTCCGTTCGCGCATTCAGGGACGATTGGCTTGTCAAAAGGCGCCACCGCATATACTCCTCTGGTAAGGGCGGTAATAAATAAAGAAATAATAAAAAAGAAAATTAAAGAATATTTGATTTTTATCATTGCTTTTATAATGTTAAACAAAAAAATATATTCGGATTTCTTTTTCTCTTTTATTTCAAAATTTTTTACTTTGGGAGTTCGGTTGTTTCTTCTTTCTGCGATTTTTCTTCTTCGTTTTGTGTGTCTTTTTTCTTATTGTCCGCAGATATTTTTTCAGATTTTATTTCAATTAGTGTTTTCTCCGAGGACTCAGACTGTGTTTTCTTCACGGAAGTTTCTTCTTTGTCCGACTCTACGTTTTTTGTATTCTTCTTATTTTTAGAAACATTTATTTTCTTGCCTTTTATAATACTACGCTTTATAAGAAGATTATGAACGGTATCGGACACATGAGCGCCGTTTGAAATTCTTTTTAATGTTCTTTCATTGTTTATTGCTATGTAATTTCTTTTTGGGTCGTATGAGCCGAGTATTTCCACATTATTATTGCTCTTTGGACCTTTTTTTGAATCAACGCAAACAACCCTGAATGAAGGGTCATTTTTGCGTCCGATTCTTTGTAATCGTATTTTTAACATCGTAAGAAAATAATAACAAAATAATTTTATTTGGTCAATAAAAAACCCGCTATAGGTCGTAATGACATGGCGGGAGGCAGTAGGTCTGCCCAGTCCTTGTTACTTGGAGTCGTTCAAGCTGTGTCGGAGTGCGCGCGCCCACTCGCTTTTCTCGCGAGCGAGTTGTACCTCGATCACGTGATTCCTACTGTAATACGCAATTTCTTTTTGCATACGCTTGACGAGCTGGGCACGGTACGACTTGCCCGAGAGTCGTCGCAGTGGTAGAGGTCTGCGGGGTACATATGAACAGTCGGCTTCGATGCTTTTTTTAAGCTGTTCAACCATAAATATTTTTAGTTTTTTATGGTCTTTTGTGGGAGGTTCCCACTCTTTCACCTCTTTGAGCATGGCTAAATATGCTCTTTTGACTCTCTTAAACTTCAAGCTGCCCTCCTCCTTTCTCGAGAGAGCTTGGATATCAAAGTACTTTTTAGCCTCTCTCTCCGCTCGGGCATTACTCCACCTCTCGATTTCCGCGAGATGCCTCTCTACAAGAGCCTTCTCATAGAGATTGTGTCCTGTTGGGTGAAACTCATCAGCGTCAGTGTCAGTGTCAGAGATTTTGTTTCTCATCTTAACATCAAACGCTTGCGCGCACTTCATTGCGAACTCTTTGAAGGTCACTTCCTTCCCGTCATTCAGGTCAGCTGTGTATCCTGTTGGCATTTGTTTTTCTCCTTTCTTTGTGCTTGATTATCTAAGGACTGCATCCAAGGACTGTCCTTGGATGGGAATTATTATCTTTTTGTATTATACATACAAAAACCAGTTTGTCAAATTTTAATCCCATTCTACTCCCAACTGCAACATCGGAATAAATAAACCCGTCCAAGGACAGTCCTTGGACGAGTTAAAATTTTCTCCGAGACTTGAGACGGAGCGGTTGAAAGAGCTCGTGAAGTTTATTTATCAAGAATATTATTTGAATCCGAGAAGAACTTGGAAATCCTTGGAGGAATATTTACATTTCTATAATTGCGAAAGAATCCCTCTTGAAAAGTATTTGAACGAAATGATTCCGGTGGAAAAATGGCAGAAATACTTATTAACAGTATCACCCTTGAAGGTTAACTAAACATAAAATCTGTTATAGATAAAAAGTCGGTTACCATGTCGTCCGTCTGCGCTTGGACATTCAATGTCCAAGTACTACGGTTGGGAATAACTTTATACATTATGGTTCTGTTAACTAAATTACTGTAAATTACGAAACGCAAAAATTTAGGTCCTCGGGTCGCAAAATCTCTTTGTCTTCTAAATGTTTTTGCTCAACCAGACCATAAATTTTTGTGTTTCGTAATTCAAGATAAATTAAATAAAAAAATAAAAAATGATTTTCACATCATATAACTCCATACTAATACTTTAATATTTAATCAATCTTTGATATACTCTGAATAATTATTACCACATTTGTTATTGCGAATTATGGAAAAATCAAAAAATAAAGAAAAAACATCAAATATTATAGGGCAAATAACAATTACAAGCCGCGGAGTCGGATACCTGCCAAATGACTTATTTGAAGAAGATATAGAAATACCGAATAATTATACCAATACGGCATTAAATAAAGATACGGTGGAAATTGTTCTTCATCCTAAAATAGAGGGGGAAAGAATTCGCGGAGAAGTAGTAAAAATTATTGGACGAGCAAAAACGCGATTTGTCGGCGTTGTGGAAAAAGAAGACGGACTTCTGTTTCTCGCGCCCGACGATAAAAGAATGTATGTGGACATCTTGCTTCCTCCCGATTCAAAAGTGGAAAATGGTATAAAAGTACTTGCCGAACTTACTCACTGGAGCGACCCTAAAAAAAATCCTGAAGGAAAAATAATTAAAATTCTCGGTAAAAAGGGAGAGCACAATGTGGAAATGCAGGCAATAGTGCTTGAACATGGTTTTGAAGCCGGCTTTCCGTCTTATGTTGAAAGAGCGGCGACAGAGATTGAAAATAAAAAAAGGGATATATTGCAAGCGGAAATCGGAAAACGAAAGGACTTCAGAAGCATTATGACAATGACAATAGACCCACCTGACGCGAAAGATTTTGACGATGCCATTTCTATAAAAAATCTTAAAAATGGAAATGTTGAAGTCGGCGTGCATATTGCCGATGTGTCGCATTATGTAACTCCAGGAGATGATATAGATAAAGAAGCGCAAAAACGCGCGACATCAATATATCTCGTTGACAGAACTATTCCTATGCTTCCCGAAGTGATATCAAATGATGTATCAAGTTTAAATCCCGGCGAAGACAAACTTACCTATTCCGCGGTATTTGAACTTACAAAAGACGGTGATGTGAAAAACAGATGGTTCGGAGAAACAATAATAAATTCAAAAAAACGATTTACATATGAAGACGCTCAAAAAACAATCAACTCCGAAGGCGGAGAATATTACGAAGAACTTGATTTATTAAATAAAATAGCAAAAATTCTCCGCAAAAAACGTTTTGATAACGGTTCAATAGAGTTTGAGCATGATGAAGTAAAATTTACTCTTGATGAAAATGGCAAGCCGCTCAGTATAGAAAAAAAGAAACTATATGACACAAATAAACTTGTTGAGGAATATATGCTCCTCGCGAATCAAGAGGTTGCCGAATATATATTTAATTTGAATAAAAAATCTGACCCCAAAGACGTTTTATTTATATATCGTATTCATAATTCGCCCGATACCGAAAAAATAGAAAATTTAAAGATATTTCTTAATGCTATCGGCTATGAATTTAATATAGAGAGTGGCGGTATAACAACGCGTAACATAAATAATCTTTTCAAACAGATAAAAGGCAAGTCTGTTGAGAATATGATTAAAATCGCAGTAATTCGTTCAATGTCAAAAGCGATATATTCCACTAAAAATATAGGACATTTTGGACTCGCTTTTAAATATTATACGCATTTCACATCCCCTATTCGCCGTTATCCCGACCTTATGGCGCATAGAATTATGAAAAGCTATCTTGCGGGAAAAGGAATTCCGCGAAATGAATTTTCAAAATATGAAAAGTTGTCTGTAATTTCCACGGAACAAGAAATAGAAGCCGCTCAAGCGGAAAGGGATTCTATTCGCTACAAACAAGTAGAATATATGAAAGAACATATAGGCGAGCTCTTTAACGGCTTCATAACGGGTGTTTCGGATTTTGGCATCTTCGTGGAAGATGAAAACACGAAAGCCGAAGGACTTGTGCATATAAGTAAAATCGGCAATGATTTTTATACTCTTGATAAGAAAACATACAGCATAAAGGGTGAAAGGGACGGGCAATCTTTCACATTAGGCGACAAAGTCCGCATCAAACTCATGGCTGCCAATTTGGACGATAAAACACTTAACTTTATATTTGTGTAAATTTTTTATTTGTTGAGAAAATATATTTATGTCTTTTAACGCAAATGAATTTATTACTTTGTTCAAATCTTTCGGACTTACTGAATCAATTGATAATATTGTCTCAAATAATGCTAACAATATTATATGGTTTGTCTTTTTTGCCGTCTTCGCGTTTTTCTTTATTTATAGTTTAATACTTATATACCATTGGTTTAAATACGGTGGTGGTTTGTTTGCGATATGGCTGGCTATAATTGTGTATTTTTCGGTTTCGTTCATTCTTATAGCCGCTATATATATCTCCGCCATAATCATTTAAATAATATGAGTATAATAAATCCTATTAGAAATTCTCACGAAGTATTTAAATCCTCGCAAGAATTAAAATTGTCAAACCCCGTTAAAGTCCGCGAGAACTCGTCCTATACCAATTCGCTACAGGACAAGCGGAGTGCCTCTGCCTCTAACGGGACAAACAATCCGTACCGAAAGTGGCGGGGTATTATTTCTAACGGGATAAATATATCTCCTGATGAAAAAATTAAAATCACGCTCAGAAAACACTGGTTTATTTTACTCAAAGATATTTTTGGTTTGATTATTTTATACATCGCTCCTTTTATTGTGTATCTTTATTTTTTTGATAATGCTGTAATAACTGAATTTTTTAATAATAAAATATATGCGAGACCAACTCTTCCTATAATAATTTTTGCTATATCAATATGGACGCTCATAGCTTGGATAAAACTTTTTACAATCTGGACCGATTATTACCTTGATGTCTGGTTTATAACAAATAAAAGAATTATTGACATAGAACAAAAAGGATTTTTCAGACGCGAAATCTCCACTTTCAGAATGGAAAGAATTCAAGATATTACGATTGAAATAAAAGGAATACTTCAAACATTTCTTGATTTTGGAGATATACATGTGCAAACCGCCGGCGAATCGCAAGAATTCATAATCAGAGGAATCGGGCATCCAAAACAAATTAAAGAAATAATAATGCATCAAAGTGACATAGCATTGGAAGACAGAAACCAAATTCCCGCGATAAATTAATTTTTAATTTTTATTAAATTTATAATTTTAATACTTGCACGAAATTTCCCAAGACGCGAAACTTGGCTTCGAAGATAAATACTCATTTTTTTTGGATAATATATCATCAGATTTATAAAAATATAAAAAAGTTTCTAATTTCCTTTCTTCCTTCTCAAAATGAAAGAGAGTCAAACCCTCATCGAGACCATTCATAAAATTGTGTCTGGTTTTTTTATTTTTAATAATTTTCTTAAAAGATTACTATTATCAAGGTCTCACAATGTCAAGGCGAGACCTTAATGATTTCAAGAATATAAAAGTCGGACATTGATTACTTGATTATTTGATTATTTCGCTTGACCTTAATAATTTTGGTAGTATCTTATAATACTTGTGTCAGGACTTTAATTTCGTTATTATTCAAAGATGAATGAGAAATTAGACAAAAGAAAACTTGAAACAAAGCCGTATAAAGGAGTGCGCGATTTTTATCCCCCCGATATGGCAATTCAAAACTATATATTCGGCAAAATGCGAAAAATTACTGAAAGTTTTGGTTATGTAGAATACGGCGCGTCAATTCTTGAACCAACAGAATTATACGAAGCAAAATCGGGCGAAGAACTTATAAAAGAGCAAACATATTCTTTTATAGACCGCGGAGGACGAAATGTAACACTACGGCCTGAAATGACTCCAACCATAGCAAGAATAATTGCGGGAAAAAGGCAGGAACTTTCTTTCCCTCTTCGTTGGTATTCTATACCAAACGCTTTCAGATATGAACGACCTCAGCGCGGTCGCGTCCGCGAACATTGGCAGTTAAACGCCGACCTGTTTGGCGCGGATGGAATTGATGCTGATGCGGAAATTATCTCGCTTGCGGAGCAAATCCTTAAAGAGCTCGGCGCTAAAAATACCGACTTTGAAATTAAAATAAATTTTATCGGAATACTGACGCGATACTTAAAAACAGAATTTAAATTAGATGATAAGAATACAAACACTCTTATAAAGACAATGGACAAGTATGAAAAAATTTCTCAAGAAGATTTTGAAAAAATAACAAATGACATTATTGGAAAAGAAAAAAGCGCGAAACTTTTGAAGAGTTTAAAAGAAAAAAATTTTGAAGAGTTTAGTTCTTATAAAGAGATAAAATATTTGGAAGAATTAAAAAATAAACTCTCCAAATCTGGTATTTCTATAATAATCTCTCCGTTTTTAACTCGCGGTTTTGATTATTATACAGGAATGGTTTTTGAAGTGTATGACACTGATACTGAAAACAATCGCTCTCTTTTCGGTGGTGGCCGTTATGACAACTTGCTTGAAATTTTTGGCGTAAAAAAAATTCCGGCAGTCGGTTTTGGTATGGGAGACGCGCCTATACAAAACTTTCTTGAAAGAAGAAATCTCATTCCAAAATATACATCGTCAACAAATCTGATGCTCTGCGCGCTTGACTCAAAAAATATTCCATACGCTCAAAATTTAGCAAAAGAACTCCGTTCAAATAATTTGAATATCGCGGTAAATTTAAGTAATAAAAAAATCGGCGAGCAAATCAAGACCGCGGATAAACAAAATATACCTTTTGTAATCTGCATCGGAGAAAAAGAGGAAAAAACAGACAAATTCAAAATAAAAAAACTTGCAACTGGCGAAGAAACAGAAGCGAATAAAAATGAAATAGCCGATATTATAAAACTTTGAATTTTAATTCTCTGTTTGCTCAAGGAATGAAATATTGACGCGTTAATAAACAAAAAATATTTTTACAAATTTATAATTTATGAAAAAAATCATTTTTGATATTGAAACAAGAAATATATTTGAAGATGTGGGCAAAGCCGACCCCACTCTCCTGGATTTATCAGTAGTCTGCGCGTACGATTCTGAGACAGGTGATTATCTTGCTTATACTCAGGAAGAACTTCCTAATCTTTGGCCGATATTGGAAAAAGCCGATATGCTTATCGGCTACAATTCAGACCATTTTGATATTCCTATTTTAAACAAATATTATCCCGGAGATTTAACACGCATAAAAAGTTTAGACATTCTGAAAGAAATAAAAAATTCCCTTGGGCGGCGAATAAGACTTGATTTAGTGGCGGAAGGCACACTTGGCAGAAAAAAAATGGGTAACGGTCTTGAGGCAGTTGTGTGGTGGAAAAATGGAGAAATAGATAAAATCAAAAAATATTGTATAGAAGATGTGAAAATAACAAAAGAACTTTATGAATATGCTCTAAAAAATGGAGTGTTAAAATACAAAGATTTAAGTGAAATACGCGAGATAAAATTAGACACTTCCAAATGGGAAGAAAAAGAAAATACTTCAATAAATCATACTCTGCCATTCTAAATTATAAGAGATACGCAAGATATCACGTTTTTAACAAAAATATTTGCTTGAATTATTTTAAATATAATGTAATAATATAAAAATATTACTAATAACTAATAATAAATTTAAAATTATGGATAATAAACTATTAGTGCCGGCTTCAATCATAATCGCCGCGATTGTTATCGCCGGAGCTTTATTTATGGTTAATAAAGAAGATATCCAGCCAAAAAATGACGTAGACATAACGAAAAAAGAAGATGTCAACTTTGCAGAAAATATGAAACTATTGTCGGAAAATGACCATATTCTCGGTAGTCCAAACGCTGATATTATAATCGTTGAATATTCCGACACGGAATGCCCATATTGCAAAAAATTTCACGAAACAATGCATCAGATCATAGATGAATATGGCAAAGATGGAAAAGTTGCTTGGATATACAGACATTTCCCGATAGCCCAGCTTCATCTAAAAGCGGCAAAAGAAGCCGAGGCAAGCGAATGCGCCTTTGACCAAGGAGGAAACACTGCGTTCTGGAAATATATAGATAAAATTTACGAAATTACTCCATCAAATAACGGTCTTGACCCTAAAAAACTTCCAGAAATTGCCGAGGGGATTGGGCTTGACGGCGTGGAATTTAAAAGATGTCTTAATGACGGAGATAATAAAAAGAAAGTTGAGGACTCTGTAACTGACGCAATCGCCTCAGACGGCCGTGGCACTCCGCACAATATAATGTTAGTCGGAGATGAGAAAATTGAAATACCGGGAGCTCAGCCTTTCTCAATAGTTAAAAATCTTATTGATACCGTTCTTGCTAAACTTGCTGAATCAAAAAAATAAAACGATAAAATATAATGCAAGATTATCAAAAAAAACGGTAATATCCCCACTTTTTTATCTTACTTCTTCTGTTAATTTAAATTTAAAATACTTCTTTCATAATATCCAATAAGCTCTGTTTGCTGTAAAATATGTCCTTTCATCGCTATTTCAACTTCTTTTTTTGAAGCGCCTTCTTTTAGGTCAAGCTCTCTTTCAAGAGAATAAAGTTTAAAGAAATATCTGTGTTCCCTGTCGGGCGGGCATGGACCAAAATAATCTCTATTGCCGGATGTGCCTATACCTGAAACTCCCTGTGGTTCTGTCCCCTCTTCTATTATGGTCGTTGAAGACGCAATATTGAATTTTACCCAATGGTCCCATACTCCTGATGGCGCGTCAGGGTCGTCCATTATTAAGACGAGCGATTTCGCATTAGGGTCAACTCCGCTTATTTGAAGAGACGGGCTTATGCTTTCTCCGTCGCATGTGTGTTTAGATGGTATCTTTCCATTATGCTCAAAAGATTGGCTTGTGAATTTTAATGTATTCATAGATAAATTTTTATTATTTATAATATTTTCGTCTAATTCAGCGTTTTTATCAATATTCGCTATCCTCTCCTTAGAGGTGTCGGCTATTATAAAACTTCCGATTATAACAATAATGATTATTATAAAAAACAATATATATAAAATCTTCATATAATTTATTGTATCATAATCGCATATCAATAATACAAACTTTGTGTTTTTCCAAAATTTTAGTAATATATATACTATAAAGTTCTTTGAATAATTTATTCCGCGGTAGCTCAATGGTAGAGCAGCTCCCTGTAAGTTATTGCAGCTTCCTGTCCGAAAGGCAGGTCGAAAATGAGGTGAATTCGGGGAAACCCTTATGGGGCAATCCCGAGCCAAGCCTATTCGTAG
>Ga0209343_10001720_pt1 | contig 29149 bp, 26 predicted proteins | sample RifCSPlowO2_02_FD_184026 | JGI IMG/M metagenome (GOLD analysis project Ga0209343, IMG submission 184026) | Groundwater microbial communities from Rifle, Colorado - Rifle CSP2_plank lowO2_0.2 (SPAdes) (version 2) | ecosystem: Environmental > Aquatic > Deep subsurface > Groundwater | place... | reverse complement strand
GCCGACGTGAAAACCGTGATGAGCGAAATGGGCATGGCGATGATGGGCACTGGCTGCGCCAGCGGTCCGAACCGTGCACGCGAAGCCACCGAAGCGGCAATCCGCAACCCGCTGCTGGAAGACGTCAACCTGCAGGGTGCCCGCGGCATCCTGGTCAACATCACCGCCGGTCCTGACCTGTCTCTGGGTGAGTACTCCGACGTGGGTAACATCATCGAGCAGTTCGCTTCCGAGCACGCCACCGTCAAGGTCGGCACCGTGATCGATCCGGACATGCGCGACGAGCTGCACGTGACCGTGGTCGCTACCGGCCTGGGCGCGCGTATCGAGAAGCCGGTCAAGGTGATCGACAACACCGTGCAGGTGACGACCAGCAATGCTGCCCATACCCAGCAGGCCCCGGCTCAGGCTCGCGGCGAGCAGAGCGTCAACTACAAGGACTACGAGCGCCCCACCGTGCAGCGTCAAAGTCATGGCGGCGCGGCCACTGCGGCCAAGCTGAATGCGCAGGATGACCTGGATTACCTGGACATCCCGGCCTTTCTGCGTCGTCAGGCTGATTGATGGAATGTATCAGGAGCATTGGGCTGATTGGTGTTCAGCAAAGGCCGGTTCTGCTATTATCGTCGGCCATTGTTGAAAACAATTCGCAACTAGTGCTATAGCGGCCAAGCCATGATCAAACAACGCACCCTGAAGAACATTATCCGCGCCACTGGCGTTGGCCTGCATTCCGGGGAGAAGGTTTACCTGACCCTGAAGCCGGCCCCTGTGGACACCGGTATCGTGTTCCGTCGTACCGACCTGGATCCTGTCGTGGAAATTCCCGCGCGTGCAGGCAATGTTGGTGAAACCACCATGTCGACCACTTTGGTCAATGGTGATGTCAAGGTGGATACGGTAGAGCACCTGCTTTCGGCCATGGCAGGCCTGGGCATCGATAACGCCTACGTCGAGCTCTCCGCATCCGAAGTGCCGATCATGGATGGCAGCGCCGGGCCCTTTGTATTCCTGATTCAATCCGCTGGTCTGCAAGAGCAGGACGCCCACAAGAAGTTCATCCGTATCCTTCGCGAAGTGACGGTCGAAGAGGGCGACAAGCGCGCCACCTTCGTGCCCTTCGAGGGCTTCAAGGTGACCTTCGAGATCGATTTCGATCATCCGGTGTTCCGCAATCGCACCCAGTCGGCCAGCGTTGACTTCTCCAGCACCTCCTTTGTGAAAGAAGTCAGCCGCGCGCGTACCTTCGGCTTTATGCGCGACATCGAGTTCCTCCGTTCGCAGAACCTGGCACTCGGTGGCAGCGTGGACAACGCCATCGTGGTGGACGAGTTCCGTGTGTTGAACGAAGACGGCCTGCGTTACGAGGACGAGTTCGTCAAACACAAGATTCTCGATGCCATCGGCGATCTCTACCTGCTGGGCAATAGCCTGATTGGCGAGTTCAAGGGCTTCAAGTCGGGGCATGCGTTGAACAACCGCCTGCTGCGTGCCCTGGTTGAGCAAACCGATGCCTGGGAAGTGGTCACCTTCGACGACCCCAGCACGGCACCGATCTCGTACATGCGCCCGGTTGCGGCCGTGTAACCCAGTACCCTCTTTACTTTGCTTTTCGAGGCCACCCTAGGGTGGCCTCTTTTTTATGTTCAGCACATCCATGTGCTTCACCCCTTCGGGGCTCCGCACAAGAACGCTCCGGGCGTTCTTGTGGTCTGCCATCCCTGGGGGCCACCCTTCGGGCCGTCGCTGCGCGACGTTAAAAATGCGTCCCGATCATTTCTTGCCTGCTTTTTAGCGGGTGAAAAGGGCTTATTCGCTAGGTTTGCCGTGCTTGGCCAGACGTTCCAGAGCGGCGCGCAGCTTGGGGTCGCTGATGCCGTCGGCGGTGGCCTGGATATTTTCCGCGGCGCTGCTGGACAGGCTAATAGTGCGACCGGGTACACGCCTTTCGGCAGTCGGAGGTTGCACCTTGAACAGTATCTTCGTTAAGGTCGCGAATTCTTCGAGTGCCTGCAGCTGTTTCAACAAGCGTTTTTGTTGATAGCGCAGGCGCGTGGCCCAGTGGCCATCGGTGATTATCAGTAGCAGGCAACCCTCACGCCAGGACGCGACATGACAGTGTTCGCGGGCAGCGGGTTGCAGCTGGCTTTCAAGCAGGTGCTGTAGATGGTCGAGGCGTTGCGCCTGACTGAACAGCGCCTTCAGAGGCTTCACATCGCGCATAAGCGCGGCGGTCGCCTTAGCCGGCAAAGGACGAAAAGTCATGGCAGGACGCCTGTGAGAGTGGAGCCGCCATGGTAGCAGAATCCCTGCTGCCGACTTGGGCTCCACCACTAGGGGGAAGCCTTGCAGATCATTTTATTAAGTCGGCACCAGGGTGCCGCACGCACCTTGAGCCTGGATATGCGCTGGTTGCTGATGGCCGTGCTGCTGTTGGTGGGCGTGGCCGGCGTCAGCGGTGCCGCAGTCGGTGCCTGGTGGGCACCGACCATCGTCGATCCGGCGGGCGAAGCCCAGATCAGCCAGGCCCTGGATCAGCAGCGGGCCGAGGTCAGCGTGGTACGCCGCGATGCGCAGCGCCAACTGGATGCCTTCGCCGCCCATGTCGCCGAGCTTCAGGCTCGCCTGACCCGCCTGGATGCCCTGGGCGAACGTCTTACCGAGCTGGCGGAGCTGGATGCCAGCGAGTTCGACTTCTCTCTTAATGTGGGGCAGGGCGGTGCCGAAGACAGCATGGGTGATGCGGCCTATTCGCCGCCGCCCTTTATGGATGAGCTGGACCGCCTGAGCCTGCGCCTGGATAGTCGCGAACAATTGCTCGAGGTGCTCGAGCAGCTGATCGGCGAGCGTCGTCTGAGCGAGGCCGAATACCTCTCCGGCATGCCGGTGCGCCAGGGCTATATGTCCTCGCCGTTCGGTCGGCGCGTCCATCCCCTGAGCGGTCGCAATGCCCTGCACAAGGGCGTCGATTTTGCCGCCAAGCCCGGTAGCGACGTGGTGTCCGTGGCCGCTGGTGTGGTGACCTTCTCCGGCCGCAAGTCCGGGTACGGCAATACCGTCAAAATCAGTCATGCAGATGGCTATGTCACCCTCTATGCCCATAACCAGAGCAACCTGGTACAGATCGGCGATCTGGTGCAGCGCGGCCAGACCATTGCCACGGTCGGTCGCACCGGTCGCGCCAGTGGTTACCATGTGCATTTCGAAGTTAGCCAGAATGGCCGCGTGGTCAATCCCGCCAGCTATATAGCGCGAGTGGCCGACGTCGAATAACGTCGCTTTCCTCATCTGCGTTTCCGGGTAGAATGCCCCCTTCGCACGCAGCCATGCAGGCTGCATGGGGCGCTTTGCCAGTGCCCCTCAATCCATACGCCTGGAAGATCCTGTCGATATGTTTGCGCCTTTGTTGAAGAAACTCTTTGGAAGCAAGAACGAGCGTGAAGTCAAGCGCATGCTCAAGACGGTACAAGCCGTCAATGCCTTCGAGGAGCAGATGCTCGCGCTCTCCGATGAGCAACTGCGTGCCAAGACCGATGAATTTAAAGCCCGTCTGGCCAAAGGTGAAACCCTCGACCAGTTACTGCCAGAAGCCTTTGCCGTTGCCCGTGAGGCGGGCAAGCGGGTGATGGGCATGCGCCACTTCGACGTCCAGTTGATCGGCGGCATGACCCTGCACGAAGGCAAGATCGCCGAGATGCGCACCGGTGAGGGCAAGACCCTGGTGGCGACCCTGGCGGTGTACCTCAACGCCCTGGAAGGCAAGGGTGTGCACGTGGTCACGGTCAACGACTACCTGGCTCGCCGTGACGCCAACTGGATGCGCCCGCTGTATGAATTCCTTGGCATGAGCGTGGGCATCGTCACGCCCTTTATGCCGCCGGAAGAGAAACGCGAAGCCTATGCGGCCGATATCACCTACGGCACCAACAACGAATTCGGTTTCGACTACCTGCGCGACAACATGGCCTTCAGCCTGGAAGACAAATTCCAGCGCGAGCTGAATTTCGCCGTGATCGACGAAGTCGACTCCATCCTGATCGACGAAGCCCGTACCCCGCTGATCATCTCCGGCCAGGCCGAAGACAGCTCGCGTCTCTACACCGAGATCAACAAGCTGATTCCGCGCCTCAAGCTGCATGTTGAGGAAGAGGAAGGCGTGGTGACCCAGGAAGGTCACTACAAGCTGGACGAGAAAGCCCGCCAGGTTGAGCTGAACGAAGCCGGCCACCAGTTCGTCGAGGAAATGCTGACCGAAGTCGGCCTGCTGGCCGAAGGCGAGAGCCTGTATTCGGCGCACAACCTGGGTCTGCTGACCCACGTCTACTCGGGTCTGCGCGCGCACAAGCTGTTCAACCGCAACGTTGAATACATCGTGCAGAACAATCAGGTGCTGCTGATCGACGAACACACCGGCCGCACCATGCCGGGCCGTCGTCTGTCCGAAGGCCTGCATCAGGCGATCGAGGCCAAAGAAGGCCTGCCGATCCAGGCCGAGAGCCAGACCCTGGCCTCGACCACCTTCCAGAACTACTTCCGCCTGTACAACAAGCTGTCCGGCATGACCGGTACCGCCGATACCGAGGCCTTCGAGTTCCATCAGATCTACGGGCTGGCGGTGATCGTGATCCCGACCAACCGGGTTATGGCGCGCAAGGATTTTAACGACCTGGTGTACCTGACCCAGGAAGAGAAGTACGCCGCCATCATCACCGACATCAAGGAATGCATGGCCCTGGGGCGTCCTATCCTGGTCGGCACCGCGACCATTGAAAGCTCCGAATACGTTTCCAAACTGTTGGAAAAAGAAGGTATCGAGCACAAGGTGCTCAACGCCAAGTTCCACGAGAAGGAAGCCGAGATCATTGCCCAGGCCGGTCGCCCGGGCGCGTTGACCATCGCCACCAACATGGCCGGTCGCGGTACCGACATCCTCCTGGGCGGCAACTGGGAAGTGGAAGTGGCGGCGCTGGAAAACCCTTCGCCCGAGCAGATCGCGCAGATCAAGGCCGACTGGCAGAAGCGTCACCAGCAGGTGATCGAGGCCGGCGGCCTGCATGTAATCGCCTCCGAACGTCACGAGTCGCGGCGTATCGACAACCAGCTGCGCGGTCGTTCCGGCCGTCAGGGTGATCCGGGTTCCAGCCGCTTCTACCTGTCGCTGGAAGACAGCCTGATGCGCATCTTCGCCTCGGACCGGGTGAAGAACTTTATGAAGGCCCTGGGCATGCAGCCCGGCGAAGCCATCGAGCACCGCATGGTCAGCAACGCCATCGAGAAGGCTCAGCGCAAGGTCGAAGGGCGTAACTTCGACATGCGCAAGCAGCTGCTGGAATTCGACGACGTGGCCAACGAGCAGCGCAAGGTGATCTATCACATGCGCAACAACCTGCTCAGCGCCAGCGATATCGGCGAGACCATCGCCGACTTCCGCCGCGAAGTGCTGGACAACACCATCAACGAATACATCGCCCCGCAGTCGTTGCCCGAACAGTGGGATATCGCCGGCCTGGAAGAGGCGCTGTACACCAGCTTCAACCTGCGCCTGCCGATCCAGCAGTGGCTCGACGACGACCACAAGCTCTACGAAGAGACCCTGCGTGCGCGCATTCTCGAAGAGCTGGTCAACGCTTACAACGAGAAGGAAAACGAGGCCAGCGCCGAAGCCCTGCGCACCTTCGAGAAGCAGATTCTGCTGCGCGTACTCGACGACCTGTGGAAAGACCACCTGTCGACCATGGATCACCTGCGTCACGGCATTCACCTGCGCGGCTATGCGCAGAAGAACCCCAAGCAGGAATACAAGCGCGAGTCCTTCACCCTGTTCCAGGAGCTGCTGGAATCGATCAAGCGCGACACCATCCGTGTGCTCTCCCATGTGCAGGTGCGTCGCGAAGACCCGGCCGAGGAAGAGGCGCGTCTGCGCCGCGAAGCCGAGGCCCTGGCCGAACGTATGCAGTTCCAGCACGCCGAGGCCTCAGCCCTGGCGCAGCCGGAAGCCGCCGAGGAAGGCGATGTGGCAGTAGCCGCCGCCCCCGTGCGCACCGAGCAGAAGATTGGCCGCAACGAGCCGTGCCCCTGCGGCTCGGGCAAGAAGTACAAGCACTGCCACGGTCAGGTCAACTAGACCGGCTGTGATGCAATAACGGCTGGGCCGGCTTTTGGCCCTGCCGTTAACGACTAAAAGGCGAGTTGAGCCCAGGCCGAACTTGGCTATGCTTGAGTCGTCTAGAAGAACGCCGCGAACGGGTTGACCGTTCGCGGCGTTTTACCATCGCATCTCTCTTACCACTCAAGGAGCGTTCTCTATGGCTGTTGGTCTTGGCCCGCTGTCTACCCTGCACCCGGTTCCAGGTTTCGAGTTGGGCATCGCTTCGGCGGGAATCAAGCGACCGGGGCGCAAGGATGTGGTGGTGATGCGCTGTGCCGAAGAGTCCACGGTGGCCGGGGTGTTTACCCTCAACGCCTTCTGCGCGGCTCCGGTAATCCTGGCCAAGAAGCGCGTGCTGGGGCCGGTGCGCTACCTGCTGACCAACACCGGCAACGCCAACGCCGGGACCGGCGAGCCGGGCCTGCAGAATGCCGCCCGCACCTGCGCCGCACTGGCCAGGCTGGCCGGTGTCGATGAGGCTGCGGTGCTGCCGTTCTCCACCGGGGTGATCGGCGAGCCGCTGCCGGTGGAGAAGATCGAGGGGGCTCTGCAGGCCGCTCTGGATAATCTTTCCGAGAACAACTGGGCCGAAGCCGCCACCGGCATCATGACCACCGATACCCTGCCCAAGGGCGCGAGCCGTCAGTTCGTGCATGACGGCGTCACTGTGACCGTGACCGGCATCAGCAAGGGTGCCGGCATGATCAAGCCGAACATGGCCACCATGCTCGGCTATATCGCCACCGACGCCAAGGTCGCCCAGGCCGTGCTGCAGGACCTGCTGCGCGATGCGGCGAACAAGTCGTTCAACCGCATCACCATTGACGGCGACACCTCGACCAACGACTGCTGCATGCTGATCGCCACCGGCCAGGCCGCCTTGGCGGAGATCACCCAGGCCAGCGGCGACCTGTTCGCCAAGCTCAAGGAAGCGGTGTTCAGCGTGTGCATGGAGGTGGCTCAGGCTATCGTGCGCGACGGTGAAGGCGCGACCAAGTTCGTTACTGTGCAGGTCAACGGCGGTGCAACCCACCAGGAATGCCTGGATGTGGGCTACGCCGTGGCCCATTCGCCGCTGATCAAGACCGCGCTGTTTGCCTCCGACCCGAACTGGGGGCGCATCCTCGCCGCTGTGGGCCGCGCCGGTGTGGCGCAGCTGGATGTCAGCCTGATCGACGTGTTCCTCGGCGAGGTGTGTATTGCCAGCAAGGGCTGCCGCGCGGCCAGCTACACCGAGGAGCAGGGCGCGGCGGTGATGGCCAAGGAAGAGATCACCATCCGCATCGAGCTGGGTCGCGGTGGTTGCAGCGAGACCATCTGGACCACCGACCTGTCCCACGAGTACGTCAAGATCAACGCCGAGTACCGCACCTGATCCTCCGTACCTCGACTGTTTGACGCTTCGCATTCCCGTTGCTTATGGCCCCATAAACAACGGGAATTTGCTATTGGGCGGTGCGGCGTCTTAATGTCCGTTGACCCCTTGAGCAAGCGCATCACGCACGGAGTGCCCCATGTCCCTGGTTCTGGTTATCGGCAACAAAACCTATTCGTCCTGGTCGCTGCGCGCCGCCCTGGCCATGGAGCTGGCCGAGGCCAGCTATGCCGAAGTGCTGGTCCCGCTCGACCGCCCCGATAGCCGGGCGCGTATCCTCGAACATTCGCCAACCGGCAAGGTGCCGCTGCTGAAGACCGAAGACGGGCCGGTATGGGACAGCCTGGCGATTGCCGAATACCTCGCCGAACGCTTTCCCGAGGCCCATCTGTGGCCCCGTGGCGAATATGCCCGGGCAGTGGCGCGCAGTGCCTGCGCCGAGATGCACAGTGGTTTTGTCGCCCTGCGCACGCATATGCCCATGGACCTTAAGCGCGATCAGGCGCTGGATGTGGTACCGGCCGAGGTCGAGGCCGATATCCGCCGCATCTGTGCGCTCTGGGCCGAGTGCCGTGGCGCGTTCGGCGAGGGCGGCCCCTTCCTGTTCGGTCACGCCAGCCTGGCGGATGCCTTCTTCGCCCCGGTTGCAGCGCGGCTGCGCAGTTACCGGGTGGAGTTGCCCGAGGCGGCGGCCGCTTATGTAGCGACCATCTATCAATGGCCGGCCTTTCAGCGCTGGTACCAAGCCGCTCAGAAGGAACAGCTGGGGTGAAACGTATTCATGTGGCCGCCGCGGTGATTCGTGGTGCAGACGGGCAGATCCTGCTCGCCAAGCGTCCCGAGGGTAAGCATCAGGGCGGTCTCTGGGAGTTCCCCGGCGGCAAGGTCGAGTCTGGCGAGACGGTACAGGCAGCCCTGGCCCGCGAGCTGGAGGAAGAGCTGGGTATTCGCCCGATGGCCGCGCGCCCCTTGATTCAGGTGCGCCACGATTACTCGGACAAACAGGTGCTGCTGGATGTCTGGGAGGTCTCGGCTTTTACCGGTGAGCCCCACGGTGCCGAAGGCCAGCCCCTGGCCTGGGTCAGCCCACGGCAGTTAGGCGACTATGAATTTCCCGCGGCCAATCGACCGATTGTCGCGGCGGCTCGTTTGCCCGGGCGTTACCTGATCACTCCGGACGGTGTGAGCGGCACTGAGCTGCTGGCGGGCATCCAGGCGGCCCTGAAGAACGGTATTGCTCTGCTGCAGCTGCGCGCGCCGGCGATGCCGGCTGCGCAGTACCGCGATATTGCCGCCGATGCCCTCGGTCTTTGCGCGGGCAAGGCGCAGCTGATGCTCAAGGGCCCGCTGGAGTGGCTGGGCGACTTTCCTGACGCCGGCTGGCACCTGACGGCGCAGCAGTTGCGCGAGTTGAGCGCAGGCGGCCGGTCGTTTGCGCCGCAGCGCTGGCTGGCGGCGTCCTGCCACTCGGCGCAGGAGCTGGAACTCGCTGCGCAGATGGGCGTGGATTTCGTCACCCTGTCTCCCGTGCAGGCCACCCGGAGCCACCCCGACGCCCAGCCGCTGGGCTGGGCGCAGGCTGCCGAGTTGCTGCAGGGCTTTAATCAGCCGGCCTATCTGCTGGGCGGCGTCTCGCCTGTGGAGGTTGAGCGGGCCTGGCAGGTCGGGGCCCAGGGCGTGGCGGGTATTCGCGGGTTCTGGCCGCAGTAGCGGTTGTTGGCGGCCGGCGGGCAAAGGGCGTTATAGTCGGGCCCTCAAATGGTGCGCGACAGGTGAGCGGTTAAGGGTGCAAAGCATCAAGACGTGGTTGAAAGGCTTCTGGCCAGCGTCCATGACGGTCAGCCTGAGCGAGCGTGTGCTCAGCTGTGTGGGCGCGACGCTGGCGCTGCTGTTCAGTGGCTGGCTATGCCGCGAGGTGCTGGGCAGTGCCAGCCCCTGGCTGATCGCGCCCATGGGCGCGTCCGCAGTGCTGCTGTTTGCCGTGCCGGCCAGCCCTCTGGCGCAACCCTGGTCGATTCTCGGTGGCAACCTGATCTCCGCGATTGTCGGCGTCAGTTGCGCCACCTGGCTCGGTCACGACGCGTTGGTGGCGGCGCTGGCTGGCGGCCTGGCGATTGCCGGGATGTTTGCCCTGCGCTGTCTGCATCCGCCGGGTGGCGCGGTGGCCCTGACCGCGGTACTGGCCGGCCCGGAAGTGGCGCAGCTGGGTTATCACTTCGCCCTCTATCCGGTGGGGCTGAACTCCATTGGCCTGCTGTTGATTGCGCTGCTGTTCAATAACGCCTTGCGCCGCCAGTACCCGCACCGCCCGCTTGAACATGGCAATGTGCACAAGACCCGTGACCCGATTCCCCGTGACCGCCTGGGCTTCACTCCGGCGGATCTGGATGCCGTGCTCAAGGCCCGCGGCGAGCTGCTCGATATTTCCCGCGAAGACCTCGAAGAGATTCTTCTGCAAACCGAGGCGCGGGTTTATCAGCGCCGCTTTGGCGAGGTGCGCTGCGGCGACATCATGTCCCGCGATGTGCAGACCCTGACCGAGCATGTCAGCCTTGCCGAGGCGCGCCTGCGCCTGCATCAGCATCGGCTTAGCGCCATGCCGGTGGTCAACGCACTGGGCGAGTTGCAGGGCATGCTCAGCCTGCATGATCTGTTGCTGGTCGACGCCGCTACGCAGACCGTCAGCCAGTGCATGCGCCGGCAGGCTCCGACCTGCCGCGCCGACTGGCCGGTGACCTATCTGCTGCAGATGCTCGCGGACAGCGATGTGCATCGCTTGCCGGTGCTGGACGAAGGCCGTCAGCTGTTGGGTGTCGTCACCCAGTCCGATCTTCTGGCGGCGCTGTTTCGCATGTCGCTGCTGGGTACTGCGCCTGCGGCGCGCGCTGGCTAGGCGCGGGTCTGGGGTATCCTGTGTGCTTTCCGTTGCCCGGTTGTTGAGTCTGCCCATGTCTGTCGATGCCCGTTCCCCCTCGAATATGCGCCCCAGCACCCTGCATCTGCCCCGTGGTAACTGGGCGACGGTGTTCGAGTGCCTGTGCGCGCATTTTCCGGCGATTGCGCCGGCGGTGTGGCAGGAACGGATCGCCAGAGGCCGGGTGCTGGACGCTCAGGGGTTGCCCATCGGGATGGCTGCGGCTTATCGCGAAGGGCTCAAGGTGCACTATTTTCGTGAGGTGCCAGCGGAGACGCCGATTCCTTTCGAGGAAACCCTGCTGCATGTCGACGAGCACCTGTTGGTGGCCGACAAACCGCATTTTCTCCCGGTGATGCCGGCCGGCGAATACGTCGAACAGACCCTGCAGGCGCGCCTGGCCAAGCGCCTGGGCAATGCCGACCTGGTGCCGTTGCACCGCATCGATCGGCACACCGCCGGCCTGGTGCTGTTTTCCACCAATCGGCAGAGCCGTGGCCAGTACCAGGCGTTGTTTCGTCTGCGGCAGATGGGCAAGTGCTACGAAGCGCTGGCCCCAGCCTTGCCGCAGCTGGAGTTTCCGCTGCTGCGGGCGACGCGGCTGGAGGGTGCCGAGCCGTTCTTTCGCATGCAGGAAGTGGCCGGTGAAGCCAATAGCGAGACCCGTATCGAGGTCGCCCAGCGCCTGGGCGAGCACTGGCTGTATCGGCTGTATCCGGTAACAGGCAAGAAGCATCAGCTGCGCGTGCACCTGGCCGCGCTGGGCGCGCCGATCCTTAATGACCCCTTCTACCCCGAGGTCACCGATACGCCGGATGCACCGGATGACTACAGCAAGCCGCTCAAGCTGCTGGCCAAGGGGCTGAGCTTTATCGACCCTTTGAGTGGTGAGCGGCGCAGTTTCGAAAGCCAACTTAGTTTGTTGTGAGGCCGTAGCCCGGATGCAATCCGGGGAAGCGGATTCCCGGATTACATCCGGGCTCCGGGTTAATCCGCTTGCTTCTCTGCCGCCTGCCAGAGCACTTCAGCTATCCCCTGACGCTTGGCGATCAGCCGCGCAGCGACGAACAGCAGGTCGGACAGGCGGTTGACGTAGGCCAGGCCGACGCCGCGCAGCGGCTCCACGGCGTTCAGGTGCTGGCAGCGGCGCTCGGCGCTGCGGGCCAGGCTGCGGCACACGTGGGCCTGGGCGATCAGGCGCGAGCCACCGGGCAGAATGAAATTCTCCAGCGGGCCGACTTCTTCGTTCCAGCGGTCGATAGCCGCCTCCAGTCGCTCGATCTCCGCGGCCTGCAGCGCCTGGTAAACGGGCATCGCCAGTTCGCCGCCGAGGTCGAACAGGCGGTGCTGGCAGGGCGCTAACACCTCGATGATTTCGCCGAGCCCCGGCCACTGGGCTTGTTGTTCGGCGAGGTCGGCCAGCAGCAGGCCGAGTTGGCTGTTCAGCGTATCCACCTCGCCCATGGCGTCCACTCGGGGATGATCCTTGGTGACCCGGCGGCCGTCGGCCAGGCCGGTTTCGCCGGCATCGCCGGTGCGGGTGTAAATCTTCGACAGTCGATAAGCCATGGTTACTGTTCCGTATCGGCAGGTGGGGCGGCCAAGGGCAGGCGCAGGGTGAAGCAGGTGCCCTGACCGGGCTTGCACTGCACCTCCATCTGCCCCTTGTGGTTGTTGGTGATGATGAAATAGGACACGGAGAGCCCCAGGCCGGTGCCCTGGCCGATTTCCTTGGTGGTAAAGAAGGGCTCGAAGATGCGCTTGCGCACCGCCTCGGGCATGCCGACACCGTTGTCCTCCACCTGGATTTCCGCCCAGGGGCCGGCGAGCCGGGCGCGCAGAATGATCTTGCCCGGTACCTTGCTGTCCTGGCGTTGGTGGATGGCCTGGGCGGCGTTTTTCAGCAGGTTGAGCAGCACCTGTTCCAGTTCGTTGGCGGTGCCGGGTACCGGGCCCAGGGCCGGGTCATACTCGCGCACGATGGTCAGGCTCTTGAAGTCGAAGCTTTCGGTTAGATCGAAGTCGTTGCTGGCGATTTCCAGGGCCTGGTCGATCAGGCTGGGCAGCTGGCAGGGGGCCAGTTGGCGGTCGCTGAGGCGGCTGAAGTTGAGCATGTGGCTGACGATTTTCGCCGCCCGGCTGCCGGCCTGCTGGATGCCGTCGAGCAGGCGCGGAATCTCGCGGGCATTGAGGTAGCGGTCGATGGCTTCCAGGCAGATGCCAGCCTGCTCGGCTTGCTCGCGGTTCTTTTCCAGTTCCGGCGACAGCCGCCGGCGGATGTTCTGCACGTTATGCAGAATGGCCCCCAGGGGGTTGTTGATTTCATGCGCCATGCCGGCGGCCAGGCTGCCGACCGAGAGCATCTTTTCCGACTGCACCATCATTTCTTCCAGGCTCAGGCGCTGGGTAATGTCGTCGATCCGGATCACCACGCCGCGCCCGGCACTGCCGCTCAGGGGGTAGAAGGTCAGGGCGTAATAGCGCGGGGCGTCGGGGGCACCCCAGGCGACTCGCTCGACCTTTTCCACCTGATGTTGTTCCACTGTGCGCTTGAGCTGGGGCAGAAAGGGCTTGAGCGGCGGGAAGGCGAGAAAGATCGGCTGGTTCAGCGCCTCGTCCAGGCGCGTGCCGGAGAGGCTGCTGGCCTCCTGGTTCCACTGGGTGACATAGAGCTGCTCGTCGAGGGCGATCAGCGCCGAGGGCATGGAGTCGATGATGCTGTTGAGGTACTTCTGGAAACCGGTGAGCTTTTTCTCGATCTTGCTGCGCACCTGCACTTCCAGTTCCAGCTTGCGGTTGGAGTGACGGGTTTCCTCGGCCAGCAGCTGGGCCTGGTCGAAGGCCTGCTGGGTGTCGTCGCGGGCGCGCTTGAGCTGCTGTTCGCGGGCCTCCATGCGCGACAGCATGGTATTGAAGGCCTCGGCCAGGCTGCCGATTTCGTCGGCATTGCCGCGCCGTGCGCGCAGGGCGTAATTCTCCTCGCGGGTGACCTGGCGTGACAGTTCCTCGAGGCGGCGGATCGGCCGCGTGATCAGGCGTTTGACCTGGCGCGAGACCACCAGCCAGAGCAGCACGCTGAGCGCCAGAATCACCAGGCTGGCGGTCAGCGTGCCGGTATAGAAGGCCCCCGGCAGCTCGCTGGAGGCGACCAGCAGGAGGAAGCCCGGGGCTCCGTCGGGCTGTGGCAGTTCGACCAGCTGGTTGATGCGAAATTCGCTGTGGCGCCAGGACTCGACCTGTTCCACGCGCAGCGGCAGTTGCAGTTTTTCGCCGCGCTGCAGCTGCGCCAGGCTGACGCCATTGCTGTCGTAGATCACCGCCGCCCGCAGTGGTACGTAGTCATCCAGGCGCTTGAGCAGGGTTTCGGCCGCCTGCGCCGAGCCCAGGGCTTCATTGCTCAGGGCCGGGCTGGCAATCAGCCGGCCGAGGGTGTGCAGCGCCTGGGGGGCCACGCTTTGTTGGGATATCCAGTAGGCCGCGCTGATAAAGGCCAGGTTGGCCACCAGTAATACGGTGGCCAGCAAGGCCAGCAGGGCGGCGAGCAGTTTGCGCCCGACCGGAAGGTTTTCGAGGTGCTGACGCAGGGTCATGGCGGGGTGGGTCGCGGTGGTGTAGGTGCAGGCAGGTTAACGCGTGGCTTAATAGCTGGGCAATCCACGTGCATTGAGGTGAGCCCGCAGGCGTTCGTGCAGGGCCTGCAGATGGGGCAGGGTAAGCGCGTGACGCTGCGCGGCGGCGCAGGCGTAGCCGAGCAGGTAGGCGATCTCGGTGCGCCGGCCCTGGCTGACATCCTGATGCATGGAGGAGTAGTTGGCGGCGGTGGCCTGGATCACCCGCAGGACTTCTTCGTGCAGGTCATGGGCGGCCGCAGCCTGTCCGCAACGCTGCAACAGCTCGCCGAGTTCGGCGCACAGGCTGGCGATTTCGGCCGGGTGCTCACGCAAGCCGCCGTTGCGGCAGTCATGCAGCACGGTCAACGGGTTGATCGCGCAGTTCAACGCCAGCTTGCGCCACAGGCGGCCGAGAATATCCAGGCTCCAGTCATGCACGATGCCGCTCTGTTCGAGCTCGTTGAGCCAGGCCGGTGGCGTTGGCTCGCGTGGGTCGCCGAGCCAGGTATGGCCGTGGCCGGCGAAGACCACGCGAAAGTCGCGCTCACGAAAGGCCCCTTCGGTGCTCGAGGCCAGAATGCAGCGCGCCTGGGGCACCTGCAGGGCCACCCGATCCTGGCTGCCCAGGCCGTTCTGCAGCAGGATCAGCTCGGCCCCGGGCACCAGGCGCGGTGCCAATTGGGCCGCGGCGGCTTCGGCGTCATAGGCCTTGCAGGCCAGCAGCAGGCGTTGAATGGGTTGCGTGTTGTCGGGCGTTTGCGCGGCAACCGGATAGAGTCGCGCCTGATCCTGTTCGACCAGGGTCAGGCCGCCCGCCTGGTGGTAGGCCTGCAGGCGCTGTGGGTCGCGCAGGATCAGTTGCACCGGCACGCCCGCTCGGGCCAGCCGCGCGGCCCACAGGCTGCCCAGGCTGCCTGCGCCGAGAATATGCCAGCTCATCCTGGCGTCTAGCGCGGCAGGGGCAGGCGCAGGGCGGTAACCAGGCCACTGCTGTAAGAGTCCGGCAGCAGCTTGGCGGCATGCTCCTGCAGGGCCTGGGGCGTGCAGGGCAGGCCTTTGCTGTCGAGGCCGATCAGGCTGATGCCGGCCTTGAGGCTGATAAAGCCTTCGCTGGTCTTGAAGGCCTTGAGGTTGATGCCTTCGTGCAGGCGCTTGAAGCTGCTGGGCGAGCACTCGTGAAGGTCTTCGAGCATGGCGATCAGGCCGAAATGCATTTCGTCCAGGCGCACCAGGATGTCCAGGGGCCGCACCAGCTGTTGCAGGCGCCGGGCGACGCCGCTGAGCAGTTCGTTATAGAAGCGCTCGCCGTATTGCTGGCGCAGGTCGTGGACATCCTGCAGGCCGATCATCAGATAACACAGTGCACCGCCGCGCGATTCCACCTGGCGCAGGCTGTCGAGCATCCTCTGCTGCAGGTAGCGGTTATTGCCCAGACCGGTCAGCGGGTCGACCAGGTTGCGCTGCTCCAGGCTGGCGATATTGTCCGTGAGCAGGCGGTTTTCCTGGAGCAGGCGTTGCAGGGTGTTGCACAGGCGGTCGGCGGCATACACCCGTGGCACCAGCTGCTCGCTCATGGCTGCCTTGTTGATAAAGTCATCCACGCCACTGTCGAAGGCTTCACCCAGGACGTTTTCTCCCTCCTTTCCGGTAAGCAGGATGATGTAGGTGTAGTGGTGGGTCATTTCATCGAACTGGCGCACCTGTTCGGTCAGTTCCAGGCCATTCATCTCCGGCATCAGCCAGTCGGCCAGCAACACGCTGGCGGGGCGCTGCTCCAGAAGCCGAATGGCTTCGGCGGCGCTGCTGGCGAAACGCAGGTCCTGATAGCCCGCCTGGGTCAGGGCGCGACCAATCACTGCGCTGGAAAACTTGGCATCGTCCACGACCAGAATGCTGAGATGGGGGTTGGGCATTGGCAGGCTCGCTGGGGAGAATCGCATAGACCCGGTACATCGCCGGGCAGTGTTTGTCGCTACCGCTATATAATGGCGCGGTTTTTTAACCGTCAAGCAAGGCGCATTCCTTCTGTGATGCGGAATGCGCTGTTTATCAGGAGAGAATCCATGCCCTCATTCGACGTGGTGTCCGAGCTGGACAAACATGAAGTTACCAACGCGGTCGACAATGCCATCAAGGAACTGGAGCGCCGTTACGACCTGCGCGGTAAAGGAAGCTTTGAACTGAAAGAGCTGACTGTCAACCTGACAGCCGATGCGGATTTCCAGTTGGAGCAGATGGTCGAGATTCTCAAGCTCAGCCTGGTAAAGCGCAAGATCGATGTGCAATGCCTGGAGTTCAAGGATGCCTACCCTTCGGGCAAGAGCGTCAAGCAGGAAGTGATTCTGCGTGAAGGCATCGAAAAGGAGCTGGCAAAGAAGATCGTGGCTCATATCAAGGACAGCAAGCTCAAGGTCCAGGCCGCGATCCAGGGCGAGCAGGTGCGCATCACCGGCAAGAAACGCGATGATCTGCAGGAGGCGATTGCCGCCCTGCGCGCCAAGGATTTCGGCATGCCGCTGCAGTACAACAACTTCCGTGACTAGGGCGCGGAGTTGAACCTCATGGCGTTGCAGGAGTCGCACGGCCTGTAGTCGCAATAGAACCGCCACGGCTTGCCGTGGCGGTTTGTTTTCAGCAGTGCAGAAAAGGAGTAGCAGATGGAAATGAACGTCGAACAACTGGTGAAGATGTCCGAGACCTGGTTGCCGGTCATGATGCAGTACGCCGGGCAGTTGACCCTGGCAATCATCACCTTGCTGATCGGCTGGTGGCTGATCAATGGCCTGATCGGCAAGGTCGGTACGCTGATGCAGCGGCGCAATGTCGACCGCGCCCTGCAGAGCTTTATCGCCAGCCTGGCGGGGATCATCCTCAAGGTGCTGCTGCTGGTCAGCGTGGCGTCGATGATCGGTGTGGAGACCACCTCCTTTATCGCCGTGATCGGTGCCGCCGGCCTGGCCATCGGCCTGGCGTTACAGGGCAGCCTGGGGAATTTCGCCGGCGGGGTACTGATCATGTTGTTCCGTCCCTTTCGCGCTGGCGACTGGATCGAGGCTCAGGGCGTATCAGGCAGTGTCGACAGTATCCAGATCTTCCACACCACCCTGAAAACCGCGGACAACAAGGTGGTGATTGTGCCCAACGGCAGCCTGTCCAACGGCCATATCACCAACTACTCCCGCGAGTCCACGCGCCGCGCCGATATCAACCTGGGAATCGACTACTCCAGCGATATCAGGCTGGCCCGTGAAGTGCTGCTGAAGATTGCCGAAGACCCGCGGGTGCTCCGCGACCCCGAGCCTGTGGTGTTCGTCACCGGGCTGGGTGACAGCGCGGTCAACCTGTCGCTGCGGGTCTGGGTGGCGACTCCGGATTTCTGGCCGGTGACCTTCGGCTTTACCGAGCTGGCCAAGGAGCGCCTGACCGAGGCCGGTATCGGCATCCCCTTCCCGCAGCGCGTGGTGCACCTGGTGCAGCCCAGCTAACCGGCCTCTGGCGGTGCCGCGACCAGTTCGTGGTGCCGCCGTTAGGCTGGGAGGCCTTTGACTGCGCGGCCGAAGCTGGCCCGGTAGTGGTTCAGTAAAGATTCCCAGTCCGCCTGGTTCCAGGGCGAGTGGCGGCGCAGTTGCTGCAGGTCGTGGCGGGCCGCCTGGTCCGGGAGCAGGCGTCTGCGGGACTTTTCCAGGTCCAGCAGGGCGACTTCGGCCTGCCCGCTGTCGCTGATCTTGACGAAAATGTGCTTGGCATACAGGCAGCCGTGCTGCCAGCGCGCCTTGTGCAGGCGTGCGAGGTTTTCCGCGATCAGTTGCAGCAGGTGCTGGTGGGCAGTTTCGCCATGGCGCTCGCGGCCCTGGGTGAGGTACCAGTCACTGATCGGCTGGTAGCCTTCCAGGGCTGCGGTTACCAGCAGGCCACGCCAGCCCTGGCGGCTGTGCTCGGTGGCGCAGTAGACGATTTCGGGCACGCATACCCCGGCCTGGCGTGCGCCGAGAAGGGCATCGCGCTCACGCAGCACCGTAGGGCGACCGAAGGGGTGCAGCAGGCTGCGGTAGGTATGTCCGGTCTGGCGTTTGGCGTAGAGCAGGCGGTCGGCCTGAAGGATGCGTTGCACGCCGCTCTGGCCGCCGCGCCGGATATTGGGCTCTTCCACCCATTCGCCCTGCAGCTGCCACCAGGTTTCGAGGCTGCCTGGGGCAGGCATTGAGACTGCGTCTGCTGTCATGTTCCGCTCCGCTCTGTAGAAGCGTCAGCTTCGGCATGCCCGTGGCCGATATGAGGCGCTGCGCTTCAATTATTGTTGGTTGTTATCTGTTCCGCGGTCGTAGACGGCGCATCGCCGTTGGCCTGGGGGCGTTCGCGACGCCATTGCAGGACAATCAGGATCAGGGTCGGCACGCCCAGCAGGGCGGTGACGATAAAGAACTGCTCATAGCCGAACTTTTCCACCATGACCCCCGAATAGCCACCGATCATACGCGGCAGTAGCAGCATGATCGAGCTGAGCAGGGCGTACTGGGTGGCGGAGAACTTCAGGTTGGTCAGGCTCGACAGGTAGGCGACGAACGCCGCAGTGGCCAGGCCGGCGCTGAAGTTGTCGGCAGAAATGGTGAGGATCAGCATCTGCAGGTCTGCGCCCATGCTGACCAGCAGCATAAACAGCAGGTTGGTCGCCGCCGAGGAGGCACCGCCGATAAACAGGATCGGCAGTATGCCGAAGCGCACGATCAGCAGGCCGCCGATGCCCGCGCCGAGCAGGGTCATCACCAGGCCGAACAGCTTGCTGACGCTGGCGATCTGGTCCTTGGTAAAGCCCTGGTCGATATAGAAGACGTTGGCCATGACCCCCATCACCGTGTCCGACATCCGGTAGGTGGCGATCAGCCCCAGCAGCAGGAAAGCCTGCCAGCGGTAGCGCAGGATAAAGTCGTTGACCGGGGTCAGCACCGGTGCCAGACCGCGGCGGCCCATGCTGGACAGGCACAGGCTGGTGAGAATGGTGTAGAGCAGGGCTCGGAGGAAGGCGCGGTCTTCCAGCAGCAGGTCGAGCAGGCTCGCTTCGCCGTTGATCACGCTGACGAAATCGGTGTGGTAGAGCTGGGTGAACATCGCCGGCACCGAGATCAGCAGGACGATCAGCACCAGTACCGAGGCGATCTGATGGCTGAAGCCATAACGGGCGGCAGCCAACTGGGTGCGCAGCGGCACATCCGGCTCGCGCATCCACAGGCTGGTGAGCAGGCCGGGCAGCATCATCAGGGCAAACAGCAGGTAGGTGCCGGCCCAGGCCCCGTGCTGATAGAGCAGGGCGGTGGAGCCAAAGCCTTCGGCGAAATACAGCGCGCCGGCAGTAGCCAGCAGGGCGGCGACCCGATAACCGGCCATATAGCTGGCGGCCAGGGCAGCCTGACGGGTGTCGTCGACGATTTCCAGGCGATAGGCATCGACGGCGATGTCCTGGGTGGCCGAGGCGAATGCCACCAGCACGGCCAGGGAGATCAGCCAGGTCAGGTGGGTTTGCGGGTCGCACAGGGCCATGCCGGCCAGGCCGATGGCGATCAGGATCTGCGACAGCACCAGCCAGGAGCGGCGCCGACCCAGCTTGCCCAGCAGCGGCAAGCGCCACTGGTCGAGCAGCGGCGACCAGACCCATTTGAAGGCGTAAGCAAGGCCGATCAGGCTGGCAAAACCAATGGTGTCGCGGGCCACGCCGGCTTCGCGCAACCACACAGATAGGGTGGAGAACACCAGCATATAAGGCAGGCCGGCGGCGAACCCTAGAAGGAGCAGCACCAATGTCGAGGGGCTGGAGTAGGCGGCAATGGCATCGCGCCAGCTTTTACGGGGCATTGAGCGGGTATCAGCCTGAGGTTGACCTAATAAAGGGCGCACTCTAACCGCTGTTCTCCATTGGGCGCCAGCCGTACTGTCGGATATCCACTCTATCGTTATGGCTAAATATGCCTTCGGCCTTGAGCCGGGCCCGCTGCTCGTTACCCGAGGGGGTGCCTGCCGCCAGGCTGAGCCGGCCACCTGCGGCTACGACCCGATGCCAGGGCAGCGTCGTACCTTCCGGCAACTGGCTCAGGGTGCGCCCCACCCAACGCGCCGCGCGGCCCAGGCCGGCCAGCTCGGCCAGCTGGCCGTAGCTCACCACACGGCCAGCGGGCACCTGCGCCAGCACCAGATAGAGCGCTTCGCGGCGTTCGGCCTGGCTTGCTGGCAACGGCTTCGGCGCGTCATGCTGCGGCGTATTTTTCGCTGATCTGCTCGGTACTTTCGCCATGTCGCTACGCATCCTGCTGCTCTCGGTTCTTCTCGGCTGGGCCATGCCCCTTTGGGCCGATACGGTCTGGCTGAACAATGGTGACCGCCTGAGCGGCGAGATTCTGTTGCTGGACGGCGGCAAGCTGGCCTTGAAGACCCGTTACGCCGGCCAGGTGCTGATCGACTGGAAGAATATCGACACCCTGAGCTCGGAAAAACCCCTGCTGATCCGCCGCAATGGCTTCGACAACGAGCACAGTGAGCAACTGGAGGCAGCCGGCAAGGGCATGGTGCGGGTGGTCAATGCGACCAGCCAGACCGTGGCGCTGGCCAGTATCAAGCGCCTGATCCCGCCGCGCCTGGTGCTGCAGGACCGGGTATGGGAGGGCAATCTGGACGCCAAGCTGGATATGAAGCGCGACGACAATATAACCGACGAGTGGAAGCTCAAGGGCAATACGCGCATGGAGCATGGCCGCTGGCGGCATGGGCTGCGGGGCGAGCTGGAACGCAAGGTCAAGAATGAGGTGAAAACCGCAGACAACTGGCAGCTGGAGTACGACCTCGACCGCTTTATCACGGATAACTGGTTCTGGCGGACCGGTGCCGAGCAGAACGAGGACGAGTTCTCCTTCGTGACCCGGCAGCGCTCGCTCGGCACCGGGCCGGGCTACCGCTTCTGGGATAACGAACTGGGGCGTTTCGACATGATCGGCCAGTTCAACCGCATGCAGCTGCAGACCAGCGAGGGCGAGCTGAGCTTTTCGACCTATTCCCTTGAGTGGGATTACAAGCGCCTGCTGTGGGGCACGCGGCTGGAGTTCTTCAGCAATGCCGAGCTGCAGGTCCCCGCCATCGAGCAGATCGACTATGTGCTCGACAGCGAAGTGGGCCTGCGTTATCGCCTCAATAGCTGGGCGCGGCTATCCCTGCTTTACGAACTCGATCAGGTGCGCGGTCTGGGGCGTACCAGCAGTAAGCGGCATTACCTGCTCGGCGTCGGTGTCGGCTGGTAAGAACACTAGGGATGAACTCGGCGTGATCCTGTCGGTCAGTACTTGTTCTGCCGCCGCGCTTGAGGATAATGCCGGCCTCCGTTCACCCTAGATATTGCAAATTACCCCCTATGTTTTCCAAGACCCTGCTATGCCTGGCCCTTTCTGTGGCTGCCACTTCCGCCCTGGCGGATACCGTCTGGCTGAAGAACGGCGACCGCCTAACCGGCAAGATCAAGTTCTACGACGGTGGCAAGCTGTTGCTGCAAACCGAATACGGCGGTGCCATCGCCCTGGACTGGAGCAAGATCGCCACCCTGGAAAGTGATCAGGAGCTGTTGATCAAGGAAAATGCCGTGGCCGGCGAGCGCGCCAAGTCCCTGCACCCCGCCGAGCCTGGCAGGGTGGTGTTGGCCAATGGCGGCGAGCCCAAGACCATCGAACTGGCGAGCATCAAGCAGATCCTCAAGCCCAAGCCGCTGGTTGAAGACCTGGTCATCAAGGGCAACCTCGACGCTTCCCTGGATTACAAGCGCGCCGAGCGCGATACCGACGACTACGATATCGACCTCAAGACCCAGGCGCGTCACGGTCTGTGGCGGCACAATGCACAAGCCGATTACAACCGCGAGTTTCAGGATGACGTGGTCACCACCGACAACTGGGGTGCCGAATACGCACTTGACCGCTTCCTGACTGAGAAGTGGTTCTGGCAGGGGCGCTTCGAGTACAAGCGCGACATGGTCGAGGAGCTTGAGCGTCAGCGTACCGTGGGTACCGGTCCGGGTTACCAGTTCTGGGATAACGAGCTGGGTGCCTTCTCCGTAGTCAGTCTGCTCAACCGCACCGACTACGAATACAGCAATGGCGAAAGCGACAACTTCTACGCCGCGAGCCTGAAGTGGGATTACAACCGCTACCTGGTCGGCAAGAGTGTCGAGCTGTTCAGCGATGGCGAGGTGGGTAAGCCATTGGACAACGTAGCGGACTACACCCTGGATGCAGCCTTGGGGTTGCGTTACAAGCTGACCGACTGGGCCTCGCTGAATATGAAGGCCGAGAAGGATCTGGTCAGCGGTGCAGAAGGCGAGCTGGATGAAACCCGTTATAGCTTGGGCTTTGGCGTCGGCTGGTAACGCTTAACCGCGGTTCAAATGAAAAAAGCCCCGCATTTGCGGGGCTTTTTGTTTTCAGCATTCTAGATCTAGCGAGCTAGAGCCAGGCAAGGCGAAAACGACCGAGGGCGCGGAGTTTACGGGTTGTAAATGAGCAGCCCGAGGTCGTTTTCAACGCAGGATGGCCGACGCGCAGCAGATCGGTGCCGATTACAAGCGCAGGCCGCCATCCAGCTCCAGGATCCGACCGGTGTAGTAGTCGTTTTCCAGGATATAGGCTACCGAGTGGGCGATCTCGGCAGGCTTGCCCATGCGGCGCAGCGGGATGACCGAGGTCATGCGCTCCAGCGCTTCGGGCTTCATGCTGGCAACCATTTCGGTTTCGATAAAGCCCGGTGCAACGCCGGCGACACGGATGCCGTAGCGCGCCAGTTCCTTGGCCCAGACCACGGTATCAGCCGCCACCCCGGCCTTGGCCGCGGAGTAGTTGGCCTGGCCGATATTGCCGGCGCGGGAGATGGAGGAGATGTTGATGATCGCGCCTTCGCTCTTCAGCTCGATCATCTTCGCCGCCACTTCGCGGGTGCAGAGGAATACGCCGGTCAGGTTGACGTCGATTACCGACTGCCACTGGGCCAGGCTCAGCTTGGTGATTTCGCCGTCCTTGACCTTGATGGTCAGGCCATCACGCAAGATCCCGGCGTTGTTGACCAGGCCATTGATTGCGCCGAAGTCTTCGGCGATCTGTGCCACGGTCTGGGTGACCTGCTCTTCGTTGGCGACGTTGCACAGGTAAGAGCGTGCTTCCACGCCCAGGGCCTTGCAGGCGGCCACGGCTTCATCGAGTTTTTCCTGGTTCAGGTCGACCAGGGCCAGCTTGGTGCCTTTGCCCGCCAGGTATTCGGCCATGGCGCGGCCAAGACCCTGGCAGCCGCCGGTGATGATGATGACTTTATCTTTGAGTTGCATCGCTTATCCCCTCAAGTGGTGTCGTGTAACCTCGCTGGCCTGGTAGTAGCCTGTCCGTTAATGACGGATTCTTTGCAAGGAGTCAGATTGTGAGCGTGAAAGCCGGCAAGCATGCCCGAGAATTGCTGCTCAAGGAATACCGTGGCGTGCTCAGCACCCATTCCAAGGCCATGCCGGGATTCCCTTTCGGATCAGTGGTGCCCTATTGCCTGGATGCCCAAGGCTGGCCGCTGATCCTGATCAGTCGTATCGCCCAGCACACCCACAACCTCAAGCAGGACGGCAAATGCTCGCTGCTGGTGGGCGAGCGCGGAGCCGAGGACGTGCAGGCGGTCGGCCGTCTTACTGTGCTCGCACATGCGCGACAATTGCATGACGAGGCGCAGATCGACGCCGCTGCGGCGCGCTATTACCGCTATTTCCCGGATTCGCAGAATCATCATCGCGTGCATGACTTCGACTTCTGGCATCTGGAACCGGTTCGTTGGCGGTATATCGGCGGTTTTGGCTCGATTCACTGGCTGGACCAGGTGGCGCTGGCCAATCCCTTTGCCGGTGATAGCGAAGTCGATATGCTCGCCCACATGAACCGCGACCATGCCGCCGCCATCGCTCATTATGTCGAGCTGGCGGGGCTGCCCCGGCATACCCCGGCCGAGCTGGTCGGCATCGACAGCGAGGGCTTTCATCTGCGCATCGGTCAGGGCCTGCACTGGCTGGGGTTTGCGACGGTCTGTCAGACGCCGCTGGAAGTGCGTCAGGCCCTGGTGGCGCTGGCTCGCGCCGAAGTCTGGCCGACCGGCGGTCAGGCTTCAGCTTGAATTCAGCGCAACACCCCATACTTCCCTCTTACTGGAAGTCTTTTTCCGCTAAGGAACCTTTGATGCGTGCTTTTTTGTTTTTGTTTCTGCTGTTTCCCGTTATCGAGCTGGCGCTGTTGATTCAGGTCGGTAGCGCCATCGGCGTGCTGCCAACTCTGCTGCTGGTGATCGGTACCGCCATTCTTGGCAGCATTTTGCTGCGTGTAGCCGGTGTTGCCACCGCCTGGCGCGCCCGCGAGCGACTGGCCCGCGGCGAGTTGCCCGAGCAGGAAATGCTCGAAGGCCTGCTGATTGCCGTCGGCGGCGGTCTGTTGCTGCTGCCGGGCTTTATCAGCGACATCTTCGGCGTGTTCTGCCTGATTCCCTTCACCCGCCGTCTGCTGGTCAACAAGCTGCGCCTGCGTGCCGCCGAGCAGGCCATGCGTCAGCGCGCCTTTTTCGACGACCAGGCCGCCCACTCCGGCCACGCCCGGGCCCGGGTGCTGGAAGGCGAGTATGAGCGGCGCGACTAGTCGTCCCTAGGCGCGTTCGAGCCTGTTGGCGGGCCGCTGCGCGGCAAAAAAAATCAGCGGCTGCCCTTGAAATCACTCGTATCGCCCTTATGTAGCGGTCACCGCAAGGTTTTCTGTCGTATCGGCAGATCAGACTTCAGCGTTGTGCCTGGCACGGCGCTACCGGCTCCGCCGGATTTTGCTAACCCGCCGGTGAAAGCACCGGCCGCTGTAAACCATCTATTGGGAGAGATCGACAATGAAGCTTCGTCCTCTGCATGACCGCGTCGTAATCCGTCGCAGCGAAGAAGAAAAGAAAACCGCAGGCGGCATCGTGCTGCCAGGTTCCGCTGCCGAGAAAGCCAACAGCGGTGAAATCCTCGCTGTCGGTACCGGCCGCGTGCTGGACAACGGTGAAGTACGTGCCCTGGCCGTTAAAGTCGGCGACAAAGTGGTGTTTGGCCCTTACTCCGGCAGCAACACTGTCAAAGTTGACGGCGAAGACCTGCTGGTAATGAGCGAGAACGAAATTCTCGCTGTAGTTGAAGGTTGATTTCAGCGCCCCGTCGCTACGAATTCCGCTCTATTTGAACGAATCAAGGAATAACCATCATGGCTGCTAAAGAAGTTAAATTCGGCGATTCCGCCCGCAAGAAAATGCTCGTTGGCGTCAACGTCCTGGCTGACGCGGTAAAAGCGACCCTCGGCCCGAAAGGCCGTAACGTAGTTATCGAGAAGAGCTACGGCGCACCGACCATTACCAAGGACGGCGTTTCCGTTGCCAAAGAAATCGAGCTGAAAGACCGCTTCGAGAACATGGGCGCACAGCTGGTCAAGGACGTGGCTTCCAAGGCCAACGACGAAGCGGGCGACGGCACCACCACCGCCACCGTACTGGCTCAGGCCATCGTCAGCGAAGGCCTGAAGGCCGTGGCTGCCGGCATGAACCCGATGGACCTCAAGCGCGGCATCGACAAGGCGACCATCGCCATCGTTGCTGAGCTGAAGAAGCTGTCCAAGCCTTGCGCTGACACTAAAGCCATCGCTCAGGTAGGTTCGATCTCCGCCAACTCCGACAGCTCCATCGGTGAAATCATTGCCGAAGCCATGGAAAAAGTCGGTAAAGAAGGCGTGATCACCGTTGAAGAAGGCTCGGGCCTGGAAAACGAACTGTCGGTTGTTGAAGGCATGCAGTTCGACCGTGGCTACCTGTCCCCGTACTTCATCAACAAGCCGGACACCATGGTGGCCGAGCTCGACGGCCCGCTGATCCTGCTGGTCGACAAGAAGATCTCCAACATTCGCGAACTGCTGCCAGTTCTCGAAGCTGTGGCCAAGTCCGGCCGTCCGCTGCTGATCGTGGCTGAAGACGTTGAAGGCGAAGCCCTGGCGACTCTGGTTGTGAACAACATGCGTGGCATCGTTAAAGTCGCTGCCGTCAAGGCACCGGGCTTCGGCGATCGTCGCAAGGCCATGCTGCAGGACATCGCCGTGCTGACTGGCGGTACCGTTATCTCCGAAGAGATCGGCCTGAGCCTGGAAAGCGCCACCCTGGAGCACCTGGGTAACGCCAAGCGCGTGATCCTGAGCAAAGAAAACACCACCATCATCGACGGTGCTGGTCAGCAGACTGATATCGAATCGCGCGTTGCGCAGATCCGTAAGCAGGTTGAAGACACCTCGTCCGACTACGACAAAGAAAAACTGCAAGAGCGTCTGGCCAAACTGGCTGGCGGTGTTGCGGTGATCAAAGTCGGTGCCGGTACCGAAGTTGAAATGAAAGAGAAGAAAGCCCGTGTTGACGACGCCCTGCACGCGACCCGCGCAGCCGTTGAAGAAGGCGTGGTACCTGGCGGTGGTGTGGCCCTGGTACGTGCTCTGCAGTCCATCAGCGAGCTGAAAGGCGACAACGCCGATCAGGACGTGGGTATCGCGCTGCTGCGTCGTGCGGTCGAAGCACCGCTGCGTCAGATCGTGGCCAACGCCGGCGGCGAGCCGAGCGTAGTGGTCGACAAGGTCAAGCAGGGTTCGGGCAACTACGGCTTCAACGCCGCTACCGACACCTACGGCGACATGATCGAGATGGGTATTCTCGATCCGGCCAAGGTCACCCGTTCGGCACTGCAAGCTGCAGCTTCGATCGGCAGCCTGATGATCACCACCGAAGCGATGATCGCCGAAGTGGTTGAAGACAAGCCGGCCGCTGGCGGTATGCCGGACATGGGCGGCATGGGTGGCATGGGCGGCATGATGTAAGCCAGCCCGGCTCCCACAGGCCATCGCCAGATGGCCTGCACGCTGTAAAGAAAACCCCGTGCCTGTCACGGGGTTTTCATTTTTCTCGGCTATAAACAGTCCTCGCGGAAAAGCGGTACGCCAATTGCTTCATATCTTTCGGGCTTAGCGGACTGGAGCCTGTCAATTCGGGGTGATGCTGGCCAACAGCGTGACCCCATCCTGTGTTGATCCCACCTGGATGTGCTCTGGTATGCGGTTATCCCCGTACCCAGAGGTCTTGTTGTCTCAGCTTTTTCACTGGGTGCGCCACTTAAGACCGGCGGTTCTATCCAGCTCGGCGCTGATGCTGATGGGCAATTAAGTGACTCTGCACTGTTACCCGTGCACGAGTTGTGGGCCCGTCGGGTTAATCCGCCTGAGGATTGAACCATTTGTCCGGGGCGTGCTCGAAATCTAGTTAGGGTGTTTGCTTGCCGATCAGGATGATCCGGGCTGCATTTGTCGGAATTCCGGCAGTAACGACCGTTTATCGCCAAGTGCGGCGCAATGGTCATCGGTGATCTAGGTTAAACAAACAGCGTTTGGCAGCGCTATCAAGAGGTTGCAGTGATGAAGTTAGAAATCGCACGAGGTTTGTTTCTTGCCGGCGCACTCAGTGTGGCGTCGCTGGCAGCGGCGGCCTGGCATGAGCCCGGCACCCAGGTGATCAGCCCGGACGATAAGGGCTATAGCCCTGTAGTGGCCAAAGTACAAACGGACAAGGTTATGCGCCCGGATCAGGATCTGCTGCTGTTTATGTTCGGCCTGTTGCAGGGCAAGGGCCCGCAAGGCTGACCCGCCTGCGCCAGTGGTAAAAAAGCCCTGCATTGCAGGGCTTTTTCGTGTTGGGCACTTCGCCCTTTCGGGCTTGCCGCAAAATGCTTCTGGCGTTGTTGTCAGTGCGCCTCGGCTGGTGTGGGTTGCGCATCGGGTTGCGCCAGCAGGCTGTACACACACGGCAGCACGAACAGGGTAAACAGCGTGCCGATCGACATGCCGGTGGCGATCACCAGGCCGATGTCGAAGCGGCTGACCGCCCCGGCACCGGTTGCCAGGATCAACGGCACCATGCCGAAGACCATTGCCGCGGTGGTCATCAGCACCGGGCGCAGGCGAATCGCCGCCGCTTCTTCGACTGCCTCACGGCGCGACAGGCCTTTCTCGCGGCGCAGCTGGTTGGCGAACTCGACGATCAGGATGCCGTGCTTGGTGATCAGTCCGATCAGCGTCACCAGGCCCACCTGGGTGTAGATGTTCATGCTGGAGAAGCCGAGGAACAGCGGAATCAACGCACCACAGATCGACAACGGCACCGTGACCATGATCACCAGCGGGTCGCGGAAACTCTCGAACTGCGCCGCCAGCACCAGGAAGATCAGCGCCAGGGCCAGGCCGAAGGTGATGTACAGCGCGCTGCCTTCCTGCACCAGCTGGCGTGACGCACCGGCGAAGTCGTAGGCGTAACCGGCCGGTGCTTCCTCCAGCATGATCTGCGTAACGGTATCGACGGCTTCACCCATGCTGACGATGGGCACGCCCTGGATGATTGCCGAGTTGAGCTGCTGAAACTGGTTAAGCTGGGTCGGCCGCGCGCGGTCGCTGACCTTGACCAGCGTCGACAAGGCCAGCATCGCGCCGCTTTCGCTCTTCACGTAGTAGCTGCCCAGCCACTCCGGGTTGTCGCGATACGCGCGCTCGACCTGGGCGATCACTTTGTAGCTGCGCCCGTCGATGGTGAAACGGTTGATCTCGCCTTCACCCAGCAGGCTGGCCAGGGTCAGACCGAGGTCTTCCATCGACACACCCATCTGCGCGGCTTTTTCGCGGTCGATTTCCACCACCACTTCCGGCTTGTCGAAGGCCAGGTCGACGTCGAGGAAGGCGAACTTGCCGGATTCCACCGCGCGTTGCTTGACCCGCTCGGTCACCTGCAGCAGCGACTGGTAGTCGTTGGGCGTGTTGATCACGAACTGGAACGGCAGCCCCTCGCCGGTACCCGGCAAGGACGGCAGGTTGAAGCCGAAGATCTGCAGCCCGGCGATCTGCGACAGGCGACCCTGCACCTCCGGCAGAATCTCCATCTGGGTGCGCTCGCGTTGGTCCCACGGCGTCATCAGAAAGCCGCCGATACCCGACTGCACACCGTTGAAGCCGTTGATCTGGAACAGA
>Ga0209343_10001719_pt1 | contig 29151 bp, 32 predicted proteins | sample RifCSPlowO2_02_FD_184026 | JGI IMG/M metagenome (GOLD analysis project Ga0209343, IMG submission 184026) | Groundwater microbial communities from Rifle, Colorado - Rifle CSP2_plank lowO2_0.2 (SPAdes) (version 2) | ecosystem: Environmental > Aquatic > Deep subsurface > Groundwater | place... | reverse complement strand
CCATTCCTGCAGGCCGGAATCCAGCCATTCGGCGATCTTGTTGGCCACCGCATCCTGCAGCGCGCCGCCGCGGGTCCAGCTTTTCAGCATGGCCTCGAAGTCCGGCAGCTTGAAGAAGAAGTGCTTGGAGTCGCGCAGCTCCGGCACCGCACCGGAGATGGCCGAGCGTGGGTTCTTCAGCTCGGTTGGCTCGTAGGTCGCTCCGCACTTTTCGCAGTTGTCGCCGTACTGGTCTTCGGCCGCGCACTTGGGACAGGTGCCCTTGATAAAGCGGTCGGCGAGGAACATGCCCTTTTCCGGGTCGAAGTACTGGGTCACCGAGCGGGTAGCGATATGCCCGGCGTCGCGCAGCTTCAGGTAGATGGCCGCCGACAGCTCGCGGTTTTCATCCGAGTGGGTCGAATGATAGTTGTCGAAGTTCACCCCGAAGTCGGCGAAGTCGGCGGTGTGTTCGGCCTGCACATTGGCGATCAACTGTTCCGGGGTGATGCCTTCCTTCTCGGCGCGCAGCATGATTGCCGAGCCATGGGCATCGTCGGCGCAGACGTAGATGGCCTGGTTGCCGCGCAGCTTCTGGAAGCGCACCCACATGTCGGTCTGGATGTACTCGAGCATATGGCCAAGGTGGATCGAACCGTTGGCATAGGGCAGGGCGCTGGTAACGAGAATCTTGCGGGCTTCGCTCATGGGGATCGGCTGCACTGGTAACTCAGGGAAGCCGGTAACTATAAAGCAGCTGTAAGCTGCAAGCCACAAGCCGCAGGCCTGTGGGGTGGAAAACTGCATGGCGGTTGTCGTCGTGGGCGGTGTCGGCGGCGGAAAAGGCCTGCGGCGGTTTTCCACCCTACGTTATGATGTCCGCCTGCTTTACTCAGCCTTTCGGAGCCTTCCATGAGTGTCGTCACCCGCGCAGCGGTCGAAGCCGCCTTGTCTCAATACACCGATCCGCATCTGAATCAGGACCCGGTCAGCGCCGGCTGCCTGCGCGAGGTGGATATCCAGGGCGGTCAGGTCAAGGTGCGTTTGCAACTGGGCTACGCTGCGGGGCTATTCAAGAGTGGCTGGGCGCAGATGCTGCAGATGGCCCTGGAGAACCTCGACGGCGTCGAGCGTGCCCAGGTCCAGGTCGACTGCGTGATCGAGGCGCACAAGGCCCAGGAGCAGATACCGGCCCTGGCCAATGTAAAGAACGTGATTGCCGTGGCCTCCGGCAAGGGCGGGGTGGGCAAGTCCACCACTGCAGCCAATCTGGCCCTGGCGCTGGCTCGCGAAGGTGCCAAGGTCGGCATTCTCGATGCGGATATCTATGGGCCGAGCCAGGGCATCATGTTCGGCATCCCTGAAGGCACGCGGCCCGAGATTCGCGATCAGAAGTGGTTTGTGCCGCTCAAGGCCCATGGCGTGGAAGTGATGTCCATGGCCTTTCTTACCGACGAGAACACTCCGGTGGTCTGGCGCGGGCCTATGGTATCCGGAGCGTTGATTCAGTTGATCACCCAGACCGCCTGGGATGATCTGGATTACCTGGTGGTCGATATGCCGCCGGGTACCGGCGATATCCAGCTGACCCTGGCGCAGAAGGTGCCGGTGGCCGGTGCGGTGATCGTCACCACGCCCCAGGATCTGGCCCTGCTGGATGCCAAGAAGGGCGTGGAGATGTTCCGCAAGGTGAATATCCCGGTGCTTGGCGTGGTGGAAAACATGGCGGTGCATATCTGCTCGAAGTGCGGGCATGCCGAGCACCTGTTCGGCGAAGGTGGTGGCGAGAAGCTGGCGGCGCAGTTCGGCGTCGATCTGCTGGCCTCGCTGCCGCTGTCGATGGCCATTCGCATGCAGTCAGACGGCGGCAAGCCGACCACTGTGGCCGATCCGGAAAGCCAGATTGCGATGATCTACCAGGAAGCCGCGCGCAACGTCGGTGCGCGTATCGCCCAAGGCACCGGGCAGCAGGCTATGCCGAGCATCGAAATCAGCGAGGACTGAGAGGTTGCGGCGCGCAGGCTCTGCGCGCCGTTGCTGTAAAAGCCTAATTACAAAACATACACCCACAAAAAAGCCCCGCACTAGGCGGGGCTTTTTATCAAGCAGGTTAGCGCAGGTTATACAACCTGAACTTCCTCAGCCTGCATGCCTTTCTGACCACGGGTGGCCACGAAAGTCACTTGCTGGCCTTCTTTCAGGCTCTTGAAGCCATCGCTCTGGATAGCTTTGAAGTGTACGAAGAGGTCGTCACCGGATTGCGGAGTGATGAAGCCGTAGCCTTTTTCATCGTTAAACCACTTGACGGTGCCATTCTGACGATTCGACATGTTATGTCTCCTAACAATTTAAATAACAGCCCTGGAAAAGCCCAGGCCGGGACTGAGTGCAACGAGTACTAGGAGTCGGACGATGTTTGGATCGAAATCTAGGCATCAAGTAGCGATTCGCGGTGACACATGCAGCACAGTGGAATCACCATACTCGCTTTTAACGCTAAGCGCGAATGCTCTGTGCATCTTTCTGTTATTTGGTCGGGCCAGGTGGATGGCCTGCTGGTCGTCCGCAGTGGTGCAAGAGGCTTTGAACCCGGTGGCCGGCCCCGGTAAGATGCGCTCACTTTTTCATCATCAGCCCATTCAGGACGCCCGCCATGAGCATTAAATCGGATAAGTGGATTCGCCGCATGGCCCAAGAGCACGGCATGATCGAACCCTTCGTCGAGCGCCAGGTGCGTGCCGAGGGTGCTCAGCCGCTGATCTCCTACGGTGTTTCCAGCTATGGCTACGATGTGCGCTGCGCCGACGAATTCAAGGTGTTCACCAATATCAACTCGGCAACGGTCGACCCGAAGAACTTCGACGAGAAGAGCTTCGTCGATGTGAAAAGCGACGTGTGCATCATTCCGCCTAACTCCTTTGCGCTGGCCCGTACCGTGGAATTCTTCCGCATTCCCCGCGATGTGCTGACCATCTGCCTGGGCAAGAGCACCTACGCGCGCTGCGGCATTATCGTCAATGTGACGCCGCTGGAGCCGGAGTGGGAAGGCCACGTGACCCTGGAGTTCTCCAACACCACCACCCTGCCGGCGAAGATCTATGCCAACGAGGGCGTGGCGCAGATGCTGTTCCTGCAGTCCGACGAAGCCTGTGAGGTGTCCTACAAGGATCGCGGCGGCAAGTATCAGGGTCAGTTGGGCGTGACCCTGCCCCGCGCCTGACGGGGTGTTTGCAGGACCTGAAGAGCCGGGCAGTGCCCGGCTTTTTTACGTCCGCAGGCTGGCTGCGGGCAAATTCCGGGCAAAAAAATAGGCGCTTAAAGCGCCCGGAGAATCAATCGATGCAGAGTTTCTGAGTGGGCTTTGCGGCGAAAGTTCAATGATTGGCCAGCAACTGCCCGCTGAGCGGACAAAAGAAAGGGCGCTCTATAAGCGCCCTAAAACGATGATCTATGGAGTAAGTCCACTCACTCTGAGTGGTGCTGGCCGAAAGGGTTCAGTAACTCCCGACGAACGGTCGTTATTGCCCGGGTACCAGCACCAGGCGTCTGCTGCCATAGGCTTTGTCGAGGTTGTGCGGCTGGAAGGGGAAGGTCATGTACTGTCCCTTGAGCCAGGCGTCGATGCCGTCGGCGTAGTGCTTGCTGGCCGGATTGCCGGATTGCCCGGAGCTGTTCAGGCCGATCAGTGGTTCCTCGCGGCCGAAGTCGACGACGATGCGCATGGCGGGTATCAGCCAGGTGTCGAAGTTCTGCCCCCAGTTGTAGGCCGACACGTTGAGCGTGCTGTGGTCGCCGCCTGCCGGGTAGGGGCCGCGATCCAGATAGCCCTTGAGGGCATTGATGCTGGCGCGCTGGCTGGCGCTCATATAGCGGGCGAGGTGGCTGGTTTCGGTGGTCCAGTTGTAGCTGTGCAGCTTGCCCCACTGCCAGGCGCTGCGCTCTGTGCCCAGCTTGCTTTCCGTAAAGCTCACTGCGCCGGCCAGGCTGCGGGCCAGGATGGCGGGTTTGTCTTCCTGCTGTGGGGTGCGGATATCGTTCCAGAAGGGGCTGTCTTCACGGCCCAGCAGGTGGTCGGCCTGGGCCGAGTAGGAGCTGTTGGCGGTTTCCACCAGGGCCTGCCAGGCCGGGCTGGTGTCCGGGCCCAGTTCGTCGAGGAAGGTCTCCCGCGCGCTCTGGTAGAGGAAGGCGCTGAACAGCGCGGCATCTGCCGAGGTGGCGGCCATCTTGCCGTCGAATTTCATCAGTCGGCTGTGCGCCTCGCGGGCCTTGCTGCGCTCTGCTGGCGGCAGGGCGTCGATGGCTGTTTTCAGACCCTCGGCCATGCCCGGTGCGCCGAACATGCTCTGCAGTTTGCCGGCAAACAGCGAGGTCTGGTCGTACTGCATGGCGATCATGCTCTGGCTGTCATGCTTGCCTGTACCGGCGAGCCCGGCGATGCGTTCGGCGCGTTCGGGGTAGTACCAGGAATTGGACAGCTGCATACCGTAGCCGCGCGGTACCGTGCGCTGGTTGGCGGTGCCCAGCCAGCCTTCTGGCGGGTCCTGGTCGTAGGGGTGGAGCATGGGGTCGGCGAAACCGTCCCATTCATACTGGCTGTCCCAGCCTGGGGACGGCATCAGGCCCAGGCCGGCGCGGCGATTGGGGAAGCGGCCGGTAACCTGCCAGCCGATATGCCGGGCGTCGGCGAAGACGACATTGAGCGGCATGGCCCTTACTTCGCGGGTGGCCTCGAAGGCCTGTTCGACCGACTGGGCGCGGGACAGGTCGAAGAAGGCATCGAGGGTCTTATCCGCTTCGAACTGGGTGGTTTGCAGCGCCAGGCCATAGCCACTGCTCAGCTGCAGCGGTTGCAGCATGTGCTTGCGTTCGCCCAGCGCGGAGTTCAACAGCGGGCCATGGCGGGTTTCGTAGAGGGTTTCGCGGATTGGCCGCTGGCCCTTGATAAAGAAGGTTTCCTGGCGCTGCTGGGCGGGTAGCCACTTGCCGTCGGCCAGGTACATCAGCCGGCCATTTTCCCGTTTGATCTTTTCCAGAAACAGGTCCTGGTTGTCGCCCATGACCATGGTCATGCCCCAGCCGAGTTTGCCGTTGAAGCCGGCCACTACTGCCGGTACCCCGGCAATCGACACGCCGGCCGCCTGGTACTTGGGCGAGCGGATCTGCACGAAATTCCATGCCGAAGGCATCGACAGCGGCAGGTGGGTGTCGTTGGCCAGCAGGCTTTTGCCACTGCGACTGTTTTGCGGCGCAATCGCCCAGCTGTTGGACGCGGCGACGCCGAGCATATGGGCGTCGGCGAATTGGCTGACGGCATTGCTGACGGCTCCTAATCCTACAAGCTGACCGTTGAGGTTCAGGCCCTTGAGCTTGGCCGCTTCCTCTACAGGGAGTGGCTCATCGGGGTAGGTCGGCAGCAGCCAGGCCAGCTGGTCGCTGCCAACTTTCTGCGCCAGCACCAGGGCGGCGATTTCTTCCTGCAGGTTGACCGACAGGCCGAAGTTCAGCAGGCAGAACACCAGCACCGAGTCTTCCGCCCTCCAGTAGGGCGGACGGTACCCGGACTCGGCCAGATCCATCGGCAGTTTGTCGCGGTAGCGGAACAGGTAGGCATTGACTCCGCGGGCATAGACCTCGAAGAAGCGCTGCAGGCGTGGGGAGGCATTGCGGTAGAGCACCTCGGCGCTCTTCTTCAGGTTGACCGCGCGCATGAAACGGTCGATTTCCAGCACGCCGGGGCCGGCCATTTCAGCCAGGCGGCCCTCGGCCATCAGACGCAGACCCACCATCTGGCTCAGGCGATCGCTGGCGTGCACATAGCCAAGGGCGAACAACGCGTCATGGAAGGTGTTGGTTTCGATCAGCGGCATGCCCAGCGCGTTGCGGCGGATGACCACGCTTTGCGCCAGCCCCTGGACGCGTGCGGTGCCCTGGTCCGGGTGCACGCTGGCGCTGTAGCGGCTTTGCAAAAACGACTGGCAACCGCTTAGCGTCACCACAGCGGTCAGGGCGGCAGCCAGGCTCAGGTGGGCCATGGGGCGAAACGGGCGCGATAGCATGCAGCGGGCTCCTTGCGGTACGGGCAGACATCGATGGGGCACGCGCCTTCGCTGCTGTGCAAACAGGGTGCAGGTGCGGGGTTGTTAAATTAGTCAGCGGCCATGCGCCTGGCAAGGCGCATGGTGGCTACTTCAGGCGCTTTTACGCGGTGCCTGCAGGCCTTCGTCGAGCAGCCAGCGCGCTGCAGCACGAGCCGCCGCCTTGTGCTGCAGCTCTAGCTCGTTGAAATGCTTCTCGTGCTGGCGGCGCAGGTGCTTGTCCAGGGCCTTCCATTCGGCGTGGGTTGGCACCTGTGCGGTGGCCTCGAACAGCAGATGGAAAACCTGGCAGCGGGCATCCTGAGTGAGCGAGGTGTCGTAATTGTCGAGCAACACCTTGATCCGGATCGCGCCTTCGATCAGCGGCAGCTGACCTTCCAGCAGGCTGCCGGCGAGGATCTGCAGATCTCCGCCGATCCGTTCGCGTTGCGCATTGGCTGCTGCGGCCTGGGCTTTCTCTCTGGCCCAGACGCGCCGCCATAGCAGCAGGGCATAGGCTGCCAATGCTGTCAGCAGCAGACCACCGAGACCCAGCAGGAACAGATTGAGGTTACTCATTGCGAGCTTATGCGCCGTGGCATTTTTTGAATTTCTTCTGGCTGCCGCAAGGGCAGGGGTCATTGCGGCCGACATCCTTGAGGCTGTTGCGCACCGGTTCTTGATGGCCGTGGTTGCAGTGGGGGCCGTGCACATGGCCGTGATCATGATCGTGGGCGTGATCATGGTCGTGATTGCAGTCAGGGCCATGGACATGGTCGTGTTGATTCATGGGAACTACTCCGAGATATATTCGCCGGGAATTATCTCGCCATTGCGCGACATGTGCACGCTCCGTCCGAACATCAGGCCGGTTTTCACCTTGCCCTGCAGACGGTAGGGGATCGGCTGGTCGGGTTTTTCCAGGGCTTTGACGATCTGGCGCAAGTGCCGCCAGAGGTTGGTGCGTACCGGTACATCGAAGCTGTGGTGACCATGGGCCGGTACGGTGAACCAGCTGCTGGACTCCCCTTCGGCCAGTTTCACCCCGTTGAGGTGGACCACGTAGTCGAGCCCGCGCACGGGCAGGCTGACGCTATTGGGATTGTCGATGCGAAAGCGCAGAGTGAAATGCTGCTCCAGCAGTTTGGCTTTGACCACGTCGACCTTGATCAAGCGAACATCCGGGTCCTTGAAGTCGCCTGACATCCAGGAGGAACATCCGCTAAGGCCGGAAAAGAGGCCGAAAACAATCAATAGGCTGAGAATTCTTATCGTTTGCGCCTGATAAAACATTGCGTACTCCGAATGACGCATCAGTGTAACAAGCAAGTGCTCGGCTGCAACCTGTTGTGAGGGTAAAAAAACCTGCGCCATACTGAGCAGTAATTAGGACAGGAGTATGACCATGGCTTGTTACGAGATCGCTTTCAGTGGGCAATTGGTGCCGGGCGCTCAACTGGAATTGGTGAAGGCCAATCTGGCCAAGCTGTTTCAGGCCGATGAGCAGCGTTTGGCCCTGCTGTTCTCGGGGCGGCGGATCGTGATCAAGAGCAACCTCGATGCGGCGGGGGCGGAGAAATACCGCAGCACCCTGGAGCGCGCCGGAGCCCTGGTCGAGGTGGTCGACCTGGATCAGGCAATCGAGGAAATCGAGCTGGCCCCGCCACCCGCCGACCCCGTGGCAGGGGCGGGTGCGTCTGGGGAGCCTGTGGTCGGGCGTCTGCAGGTGGCCCCGCGGGACGAATATATGGCGGCCTTTGCCGAGGTGGATGCACCGGATTTCGGTATTGCGCCCCTGGGAGCCGATGTGCAGGACGACAAACCGTCGCCTGCGGCTCCCGCCCTCGATCTGTCGCAGTTCAGCCTGGCTCCGGTCGGCAGTGATATGGGCGAGGCGAAGAAGGCCCCGGCCGGCCCGCCGCCGGATATCTCGCATTTAAAACTGCAGCCTTAAGTTCTGCCTGTTAGAAAAAAGCCGAACAGCATTTCTTGAATTTCTGCCCACTGGCGCAGGGGCAGGGGTCGTTGCGCCCGACCCCTAGCTCGACGGTGGGGTCGATGAAGTACCAGGCGTCAGCGCTGCGGACGAATGCCGAGCATTCGCGATGGCTGTGCTCGCCGCCGGCATCGCGCCAGCGCGCGGTAAAGGTGACCCGGGCATGTTCCGGCTGTCCGGGGATTACTTCGGCACTTTCCACGGTCAGGCCCAGCCAGCTGCTTTCCCTGCTCCAGGCGCTGATGGCCGGCAGATCCAGCCGGGCCTGCTGGGCGGGAAGTGTGGTGGCCTGCAGGTAGTCGATCAGTCCCAGTGCATAGGCGCTGTAGCGAGAGCGCATCAGGGCTTCTGCAGTGGGGGCTGGCTGCCCCTGATGATAGGGCGCGCAGCATTGCTGCAGGGGGTTGTCGCTGCCGCACGGGCATGTCGCTGTGGGCATCAGCTCACCACCAGTATTTGCCGAAGTTTTCCGGGTTGGCCCAGAACTTTGCGTTAAGCCAGTCGGGCACCTGTTTGTAATCGAGCAGGTCGTAGGTAAACAGCTCGAGCACCTGATCACCACGCTGGAAGCGTTCGCTGGCTTGCAGGGCGAGGGCGAAGAAGTCGGTTTCCTGCCAGCCGCAGGCCTGCAGGTCGACCAGCACCGCCAGGCGGCTGGCATTCAGGTTGCGAATGCCAGCGAGCAGTTCCAGAGCCGTACGTTTGGGCAGGTGCTCGAGGCAATCGACAAACAGGGCCAGGTCGAAGCGCTGCGCTGCCAGTTCCGTCGACAGGGGGCCGGCATCGGCATGTTCAATATGACAATCGGGGTGGGCAGCTTTGAATGCCTCCAGTGCGGGCAACTGGCTGGCACCCACCAGCAACAGGCGTTGGGGGGTATAACGTGCCAATAATGCCGCCAGCGCTTGCTGGGGTGTGCGGCAGTGCATGCTTGCAGGCATAAAGTATCCTCAGTACAGGTTGAGAAAGACTAACGTGCCGAGGCACTATGGCCTAGCGGCCTGTCGAACTTAACGCAGCCACTAGTGTCGTGAGGGTCTGGCTTGCCCCGGGAAGGGCGAATTTGACAAATCGCAGGCGAATGTACCGCAGATGTTTATTCTCTGGCGTATTCGCTAACTGGCGTCTTTACTGCTTATGTATCGGTTTCAGGCCGACTTACCAATAGGAGAGGTATATATGAGCATTATGAGGAAGGCAGTACCCCTGATCATCGCGAGCAGCTTTTTGACGGGTTGTGCCGGGTTGCAGAAAACAGACTGGCCGACCTGTGCAGCTGTAGGTGGTGTGGGTGGTGCGGCGTTGGGCGCAATTGAAAGTTCGACTTGGGCCGCTGGCGGTGCCGTGGTCGGTGCGGGTATGGCTGCAGCCTACTGCTGGGTACATGGTGCCGGTGAAGAGCAGGTGGTGATGGTCGAGGAAGTGGTCGAAGAGCCGGTGCCAATGGCCGAACCTGCCGAGGCTGTGCGTGTCGAGTTGGACGTCAAGTTCGATTTCGACAAGGCTCAGGTCAAGCCGGAAAGCTACGGCGACATCAAGAACCTTGCCGACTTCATGGGCCAGTACCCGCAAACCACTACCGTGGTTGAAGGGCATACCGACTCCGTTGGTAGCGATGCGTACAACCAGGGCCTGTCCGAGCGGCGTGCCAATGCGGTGCGTGATGTACTGGTCAACCAGTACGGCGTAGGCGCTGATCGGGTCAACGCTGTGGGTTATGGCGAGTCGCGTCCGGTTGCAGACAATGCTACCGACAGTGGCCGTGCCGTTAACCGTCGCGTAGAAGCCGAGGTGGAAGCGCGCCCGTAAGCCGCTTGCACAACTGCTGTCAGTAAAAAACAAGCCAGACCCTTCAAGGTCTGGCTTGTGTGCTTTGAAGGCTGGGTCTTTACTCCAAAGGTACCGGTAATGGCCGGTATAACAGGAGATTTCAACCATGAGAGCCAGATTCATAACCGGGGTAGCCCCCATTCTCTTGGTCAGCAGTGTTCTTTCGGGGTGTGTCACAACTTCCAGTACGGGAGATGCGCCACTCAACCAAGGGAACTGGCCCCTGTGTAGCGTGATTGGTGGCCTGGCCGGTGGAGGTCTGGGCGCGATTGAAAGTTCCGCCTGGGCGGCGGGTGGTGCGGTGGCCGGCGCGGTTGTCGGTACGCTGATCTGCTATGCCCAGGATGGCGACGAGGACGACGATGGCGTGTTCGACCGGCGCGACCGCTGCCCGGGTACCCCCGCCAATACTCCGGTGCACCACAATGGCTGCCCGCTCAAGGAGTATGCCAGCAGCCCGCCGGCGATGGAGCCAGAACCGGTGGTCATGGATGAAGCGGTGCGCGTGGAACTGGACGTGAAATTCGATTTCGACAAATCCGTGGTCAAGGAAGGCAGTCAGGCCGATATCAAGAGCCTGGCCGACTTTATGACGCAGTACCCGCAAACCACCACGACCGTCGAAGGCCACACCGACTCGGTAGGCAGTGATGCCTATAACCAGGGACTGTCCGAGCGGCGCGCCAATGCCGTGCGTGATGTGCTGGTCAACCAGTACGGCATCGAGGCAGGTCGGGTTTCCTCGGTGGGTTATGGTGAGGCGCGGCCCGTCGCGGATAACGACACCGATGCCGGGCGCGCGATCAACCGTCGGGTGGAGGCCGAGGTCGAGGCCAGACCCTGATGCCAAATTAGTACCCAGGGCATGGGGCGTGGTGGAAAAATGTTGCCAGCGTTTTTCCGCCCCAGTTGCCCGGGGCGCTTGGTCGTCTGACCAACGGGCGCATCCATCTTGCACTTGCCCGTCCGGGCCTCGTGGGCTGCATCACCCCGCACGCAGTTTTTAATCATTGCCCACGCAGCGTTGCCATCCAAAAGGCCACCCGAAGCGGTCGCGCCGACAGTTTGTCCTGGCCTGCTGGTCGCCTGTGGCCAAAGCGGTTAAGGTGCTGCCAAACAAAAACTGCCGGGGCATGTATGAAGAAACTCTTGGTTATGGGCAAGGTGCTGGCCGCCATCTTCTGGGGCGTGGTGCTGGCCAATCTGTTGCAACCCTTCGCACAACCTTTTGCCCTGCTGTTGCAGCTGGCCGGGGCGCTGTTGCTGCTGATCCACGGTCTTGAACTCTGGGCCTTCAATAAGCGCCTCGCCACCTGCCAGAGCCCCGGTCAGGAACGGGTGCAAATTCTGTTGTTCGGTATTTTTCATTTGCACGGCCTGTCTGCAGCTCAGCCTGTGGCGCGGGAGCAGGACGACCTGCCGCTGGAGGCAGGCAATGCGTAATCTGATGCTGCTGGCCGCATTGTTCAGCCCCCTTGCCCTGGCCCAGGCTGTGATCGAAGTGGCACCCCATGGGGTGATGCGCTTGCCGACCACCGCCAGCACGCTGCACATCGAGCGCCTGCGGATTGCCGAACATGGCACCCTGCTGATCCCGGCTAATCTGACCGAGATGCGCATCGCCGAACTGCACCTTGGTCGCGACGCGCGGATTGCCATTGCCCCGGCTGAGCAGGCCTTTCGCCTTGAGGTGGCGTCCGGCGAGATTGCCAGTGGTGCGCAGATCAGTGCCCGGGGCGCGCGTGGTACCCCGCAACAACCCGCTCTGCCGGGACGCACATTGAGTATCCGGCTGCAGGCCGTGGTGGCCGAAAGCCTGCTGCTGGATGCCCGTGGCGGTAACGGTGCGCCGGGCTATGCCGGGCTGGATGGTGCCGATGGCCAGGCGGGTGGCTGTACCTGGGGACAGGCCAGCCGTGGTCATGATGGTCAGAACGGAGGCGACGGTCAGGAGGGTGCGGCAGGTGCCCAGGTGCGCCTTGAGCTGCCGGTCGATTTCCCGGCGCAGGTGCTGCAGGTGCGCCTCGATGGCGGTGCCGGTGGTCTAGCCGGTCAGGCAGGGCAGGGTGGTCGCGGTGGCTTGAGCAAGGGCTGCTTGCTCTATAGCACCCAAGGTGCTGGCGATGGTCGGCCTGGCCAGGTCGGCAACGCCGGTGCGGCCGGCCCGTCAGGCAATGTCGATCTACTGCGCTTCTAGGATTGCTATCGGCAGGGGCGCGGCGCGCACCCTGCCGACCCGTTAGAAGGCTGGACGTACGGCGGCAATGGCGACCACCAGCAGGCCCAGTATCAGGTTGATTCCGACCAGACGGCGAATGCCCGCGAGCACGGTGGCACCGCTGGGCCAGTCTGCTGCGCCGACGGCGTTGCGCAATGCCGGAAGCTGCAATATCTGCACCCGCAGGAAGAGCGCCAGCATGACGATATACAGGCCCATCATCACCTGCACATAGCGCGGGGCATTGTCGAACCCGGCAAAGCCCAGGTGCAGCATGCCCACGCCGCTGACCGGCAGCACGATGACCGCCGCCCAGACCCAGTAGAAAAAACGCGGGAAGACTTCGAGCCACAGTTTCAGGCGCTCGGGGCCCTGCAGGGCACTGACGGCCGCCGGGCGCAAGATCATCCAGGCGAAGAACATGCCGCCCACCCAGATCATTGCGGCCAGCAGGTGTAGTGCGTAGGTAAAGGCGTAAGGGGTCATGGTTTGTTCCTATCCGGTAAGCGGTTCTGCGCCGAAGCATTTTGCGCGCTATGATAGCGGCCCATTGCAAACACTGAAAATTTATCCAGCCTTTTCCTGTCCGGCCGGCGCGCGGAATTTTCCGTTCGCCGCCAGATCGCACACGGTTGCGGGACGCTACTGCCGCTGCCAGACGAACAGGCCCCGGGTCAACAAAACAGCGCAACCCAGGCGGCACCTCTCCCGGGTGCGCGGCTGCGATTTTGCGCGGTAGAACAGCGTCACGTCCGACAGGCTTGCCACTTCTATGCTCAGCACCGAACTCAAGGCCCAGATCCAGGGGGCCTATTCCCGCTTTCTCGAGGCCAAATCGCTCAAGCCGCGCTATGGCCAGCGCCTGATGATTGCCGAAATCGCCAAGGTACTTGGGACGATCAAGACCGGCGACGAAGGTCGGCGTCTGGGCGAGCCGGCTGTGGTGGCGGTGGAGGCGGGTACCGGTACCGGCAAGACCGTGGCCTACAGCCTGGCGGCGATTCCCACGGCCAAGGCCGCCGGCAAGCGTCTGGTGATTGCTACGGCCACCGTGGCCCTGCAGGAGCAGATCGTGCACAAGGACCTGCCGGACCTGATGCGCAACAGCGGGCTGAATTTCAGCTTCGCCCTGGCCAAGGGCCGTGGTCGTTATCTGTGCCTGTCCAAGCTGGATATCCTGCTGCAGGAAGGCCAGGCGCAGAGCGCCACCGCCCAGCTGTTCGAGGAGGAAGGGTTCAAGATCGATGTGGACGAGCAGAGTCAGAAACTGTTTACCGCGATGATCGAAAAGCTCGCCGGCAATAAATGGGATGGCGACCGTGACAGCTGGCCGGAAGAGCTGGAAGACAGCCGCTGGTCGCAACTGACCACCGATCACAGCCAGTGCACCAGCCGCCATTGCCCGAACTTCCAGCAGTGCGCCTTCTACAAGGCCCGCGAGGGCATGGGCAAGGTCGACGTGATCGTCACCAACCACGATATGGTCCTGGCTGATCTGGCCCTGGGCGGCGGCGCGGTATTGCCGGACCCGCGCGACACCCTCTACGTGTTCGACGAAGGCCATCACCTGCCGGACAAGGCCATCGGCCACTTCGCCCACTTCACCCGCCTGCGTTCGACCGCCGACTGGCTGGAGCAGACCGCCAAGAACCTGACCAAGCTGCTGGCCCAGCATCCGCTGCCCGGCGACCTGGGACGGCTGATCGAGCAGGTGCCGGAGCTGGCGCGGGAGATCAAGACCCAGCAGCAGTTTATGTTCGCCGCCTGCGAGCAGGTGGCCGAATTCAAGCCCGGCGAAGACATGCAGGGCCGCGAACGGCCGCGCCATCGCTTTGTCGGCGGCCTGGTGCCGGCGCATCTGATCGAGCTGGGTGTGGAGCTGAAGAAGGGTTTCTCCAAACTCACCGACCTGTTCACCGGGGTGACCGAGCAGCTCAAGGAGGCCATGGATGGCGAAGCCACTGTCGGCATCGCCAGCCACCAGGCCGAGGAGTGGTACCCGCTGTTCGGCAGCCTGCTGGCGCGCGCCCAGGGCAGCTGGGAGCTGTGGCTGGCCTTTACCGCCGAAGACCCGGAAGACAGCCCGCCGATGGCGCGCTGGCTGACCCTGGCCGACAGCGGCGCGCTGTTCGATATCGAGGTCAATGCCAGCCCGATCCTCGCCGCCGAAACCTTGCGCCGCAACCTGTGGAATGTTGCCTATGGTGCGCTGGTGACCTCGGCGACCCTGACCGCGCTGGGTACCTTCGAGCGCTACCGGATGCGCGCCGGCCTGCCTAAGGTGGCGGTGACTGCCGTGGTGCCAAGCCCGTTTCACCATGCCGATGCCGGTGTGCTGCGGGTGCCCAACCTGAATGCCGATCCGCGCGATGCGGTGGCGCACACTGCGGCGATCATCCGCGATCTACCGACCCTGGTGGCCGGCTCGCGCGGCACTCTGGTGCTGTTCTCCTCGCGCAAGCAGATGCAGGACGTATTCGAGGGGCTGGAGCGCGACTGGCGCAAGCGGGTGTTTATCCAGGGCAACCTGTCCAAACAGGAAACCCTCAACAAGCACAAGGCGCGGGTCGACAGCGGCGAGGAGAGCGTGCTGTTCGGCCTGGCCAGCTTCGCCGAAGGGGTCGATCTGCCTGGTGCCTATTGCGAGCACGTGGTGATCGCCAAGATCCCCTTCGCCGTGCCGGACGACCCGGTGGAAGCGGCGCTGGCCGAGTGGATCGAGGCGCGCGGCGGCAACCCCTTTATGGAAATCGCCGTACCGGATGCCTCCTTGCGCTTGGTTCAGGCCTGCGGGCGCCTGCTGCGCACCGAGGAAGACCGCGGCACCATTACCCTGCTCGATCGGCGTGTGGTCACCCAGCGCTACGGCAAGGCCATCCTCAATGCACTGCCGCCGTTTCGCCGCGAGATCAGCTAGCGTTCTGTCGCGTCACGGTCTGTGCGGTGCCGGCCGTCGGTGATGGGGAACCGCCCCTGGCTTTTTGTTTTCCAACCGCTGCCCCCACCGGCCCGCGTAGCGGACAAGCAATCGCGGCGTGCCGGTTTGGGGCAGGGCTTATACCGGCTGCTAAGCTGCCAGGTATTCCGGGTATTCCTTGGAGAACGTGATCGTGGCTAAGAAAATCACCCAGGTGCTGGCCTTTACCGCTTGCGCCATGCTGCTGTCCTCGATGGCAGCACCCGAGCACAATCCCTTTGTCGGTTCTGCCTACGCCGGTCCCGGCGGTGGTGGCGGCGGCGGTGGTGGTGGTGCAGGGGGCGGCGGTGGCGCGGGTGGCGGTGCCGGTGGCGGCCGTGGCGATGGTGGTGGTGCCGGGGTCGGTGGCGGTAAGGGCAATGGTCTGGGTCAGGGCAAGGGCCAGGCGGGCCAGGCTGGGGCCAACGGCAAGGGCCTGGCCAGTCGTGCGGACAACCGCGGCAGCAGCACTTCCGCCGCCGCCCAGTCCAAGGAAACCAGCGGCCTGGCCAAGGCCATGAGCGTGGTCGCCACTACGGCGGCCTCGTTTGCCGCAGCCATTGGCTTGCAGAATGCCGCCGAGCAACAGGCGTTGCGCGACCCGGACGAAGTCGATGAGGTTGCCACCGTCGAGACTATCGACTAGCCGGTGCAGGCCTGAGGCGCTGCTCAATCCTTGTCCCGCTCCTGCTGCAGGGCATCGTCCAGGCGGCCGTACTGCGGTTTGCCCCCCCGTCCGGTAGGCCGCCCGCGACAGTACATGGGCAGCCAGTGGGGCGCTGGCCAGCAGCACCAGCACACCCAGCAGCACCTCGCCGCCGGCCACCAGGGGAATCTGGCCAGCCAGGCAAAGGCCGCCTGTGGCGCGAGCATTAGCACTCAGCCGGCTCGATGCGGCAGTCGGTGTGTCAGCCTGGGTGCCAGCAGGGCCGCCAGCGCAATGATGGCCAACAGGCAAAGCACGGCAGTCTCCTCTAGCGTTTTTGGCTCGCCGTTTGTGCGCAGTCGCCTATCGGCGTGCCCGGCAATTGAACCTTGGCTACGGCTGGTTGTTTTTCAGCATAGAGAGTTGCGCCGGCGCATCGCTATTCCGTGAGGTTTCAGAACGTTGCATGATTGGCCCACTTTGCCGCTGGCATCTTGCGCGAGACTCGTTCAAGGTCGCGGTATTTCAAGGTTCGAGGAGCGCAGGTTGATGCAGGTTCAGGGGTATTTCGATCTCAGGTTCGAGGCGGTCAAGGAGGCATTCGCGGCGCTGTTCGACGATCCGCAGGAGCGCGGCATGGCGCTGTGCGTGCAAATCGGCGGCGAAACCGTGCTGGATATCTGGGCTGGCACCGCGGACAAGGACGGCCAGCAGGCCTGGCACAGCGATACCATTCTCAACCTGTTTTCCTGCACCAAGACCTTTACCGCCGTGACCGTGCTGCAACTGGTGGGCGAGGGCAAGCTGGAGCTGGATGCTCCGGTGGCCCGCTACTGGCCGGAGTTCGCCGCGGCAGGCAAGGAAAAAATCACCCTGCGCCATCTGCTCAGCCATCAGGCCGGGTTGCCGGCCCTGCGCCAGATGCTGCCGGCCGAAGCGCTATACGACTGGCAGGCGATGACCAGCGCACTGGCCGCGGAAACCCCCTGGTGGGCCCTGGGCGAAGGCCACGGTTACGCACCGATCACCTATGGCTGGCTGGTGGGCGAAGTGCTACGCCGGGTCGAAGGGCGCGGGCCGGGCGAGTCCATCGTCGCGCGCACAGCAAAGCCTTTAGGGCTGGATTTCCATGTTGGTCTGGCCGATGAAGACTTCGAGCGGGTGGCGATCATCTCCCGCGGCAAGGGCAACTTCGGCGATGCGGCGGCCCAGCGCCTGCTCAAGACCATGATGAGTGAGCCAGCGGCCATGAGCACGCGGGCCTTTACCAACCCGCCGTCGATCATGACCAGTACCAACAAGCCCGAATGGCGGCGCATGCAGCAGCCGGCGGCGAACGGCCACGGCAATGCCCGCAGCCTGGCCGGTTTCTACAGCGGCCTGCTCGATGGCCAGTTGCTGGAGAGCGAGCTGCTGGCCGAGCTGACCCGTGAACACGCGGTGGGCGAGGACAAGACCCTGCTGACCCATACCCGTTTCGGCCTGGGCTGCATGCTCGACCAGCCCGCAGTCGCCAATGCCACCTACGGCATGGGCCCGCGCGCCTTTGGCCATCCCGGTGCCGGCGGTTCCATTGGCTTTGCCGACCCGGAACGGGATGTGGCTTTCGGTTTTGTCACCAACAACCTGGGACCGTTCGTCTTGATGGACCCCCGAGCGCAGAAACTTGCGCGGCTGTTGGCTGATTGTTTGTAGCAAGCTCGGCTAAACTGCTGTGCAATATGGCTGGCCTGCCGCCCGCGAGCGCAGGCCAGTTTCTCAAGTCTCTAGATGTGGATACCCAATGCCTAACAAATCTCTTGCCATAGCTCTGTGTGTCCTGGTCAGCGGTTGCAGCGCCTTCGAGAAAACCGACAAGGCCGCAAAGGTTGCGCCTATGCCGCCGCCCGCGGTGACCCAGGCCTGGCTCGACGATTATGAACCCCGTGTGCGCGAGGCGATCAAGGGCAGTGCCTTCGAACTGGAGCGCCGGGAAAACCTGCTGGTGGTCACGGCACCGGTGCAGAGCTCGTTCAACCCGGATCGTCCGCACATGATGCTGCCTTCTACCCTGGGGCCTCTGAGCCGCATGGCCAAACTCCTGGAAAGCGACGAGAAGATTGGCGTACTGGTATTGGGCCATGCCGACAGCAGCGGTGCGGATGACCTCAACCGCGAGCTGAGCCACCAGCGGGCCCGGGCCTTTACCTCGATTTTCCGCCTGAGCGGCCTCAAGCAGAACCGCCTGATGGTCAAGGGCTTGGGCTCGGATATGCCGCGCGCCGCCAACGACAGCGCCGAAGGCCGTGCCTTGAACCGCCGGGTCGAGATTCTTCTGACCTCCAAGGCTACCCTCAACGGCCTGATCGCCAAATACAGCCGGCCGGCTGCTGCTCCTGCGGTCGCCGCCGCCGACGTCAAAACTGCTGCCAAATAACTAGTTGTCGTAGATCAAGCCAAGTAATACGGCGAGGGTTAAGCTAGGCGAAATCTGTTCTGGAGGATTCGCCTATGACTCAGACCCTGGCCGATATGCGCCGCGACTACACCCGTGACGGGCTGTGCGAGGCGCAAGCCCCGCTCGAACCCTTCAGCCTGTTTCAGCGCTGGTTTGCCGAGGCGGTAAAGACCGAGCAACTGCCGGTCGAGCCCAATGCCATGACCCTGGCCACGGTAGACGAGGAGGGGCGGCCGCATTGCCGGGTGCTGCTGCTCAAGGGCCTGGATTCGCGCGGCTTTACCTTCTTCAGCAATTACGACAGTGCCAAGGGCCAGCAGCTGGCTGCCAGGCCCTATGCGGCCATGACCTTCTTCTGGCCCAGCCTGGAGCGCCAGGTGCGTATCGAAGGGCGTGTCGAGCGGGTCAGCGCCGAAGAGTGCGATGCCTACTTCCAGGTGCGTCCGCTGGGCAGTCGCCTGGGGGCCTGGGCTTCGCCGCAGAGTCAGGTGATTGTCGACCGTAGCGAGCTGGAACAGCTGCTGGCCGAAACCGAGCAGCGTTTTCTCGACCGCGCGCCGCATTGCCCGCCGCACTGGGGCGGCTACCGTCTATTGCCCGAGCGCATCGAGTTCTGGCAGGGCCGGCCGAGCCGTCTGCACGATCGACTCAACTACCGTCTGGATAATGACAACTGGGTGCGTGAGCGTCTGGCACCCTGACGGCCTGTGGATGGGCTCAGCTGTCGTCGCGGTAATCCCTGGCGGCAGCCTCCAGCCAGGCCTGCAGCTCGCCGCGCTTGATCCCGGTCGCGCGGGCTTCCTGCAGGCGTTCGAGCATATAGCTGCGCTTGCCTGGCGAGTCGCCGGCCAGCGACAGGGCCAGGTCGCGGTCGATCCAGCGTTTGATTCGCACATACAGCCACCAGTGGAAGTACAGGCCCGCCGCTGTGGTGATGGCAACAATAAAATAATCCATGGATCCCCCCTGGGTCTTCTTTGCAGCTTAAGCCCGCAGCACGCTGGGCCGAAAGAGGGTGCGATGTCGCGGCTGGGGCAAAATTTTGCCTTATATTGACGGGTGACAGTCGGACCGTGCTCGCGCTCTAATAAGCACCTCGCAAACTGGAGGATCCACCATGCGTAAACCCCTTTTGTTGATTGCCTCGTTGGTCGCGCTGGCCCTGTTGGGTGGTTGCGCCTCCAGTCTGACCGGCGACACTTACTCGCGCGGCGAAGCCCGCGCCGTGCAGACCGTGCGTATGGGCACCATCGAAGCCCTGCGGCCGGTGCAGATCGAAGGCACCAAGACCCCCATCGGCGCAGGTGCCGGTGCGGTTATCGGCGGCATTGGCGGTAGCACGGTCGGTGGCGGCCGCGGCAGTGCGGTGATGGCGGTGATCGGCGCAGTGGCGGGCGGCCTGCTGGGCGCGGCGGCCGAGGAAGGCCTGACCCGTACCCAGGGCGTGGAAATTACCGTGCGCGAAGACGACGGCAGCATGCGTGCCTATGTGCAGGAGGTCGAACCGAACCAGATCTTCCGCGTGGGCGAGCGTGTACGCATCATGACGGTCAACGGTACCAGCCGCGTAACCCATTAAGTGTCGACCGAGCCGGATCAGTAATGGCTGATCCGGCTTTTTCTTGCCTGGGGTTTTATATTGGGCCGTGTTTATCGGGAATGTCCGGTAAATTTCAGGCGGAAACCTTGAATAAGAGCCTTTAGTAATACTTCTATCCATGACGGCGTGCCGATAGGTATGGATAATCGCTGAATTATCCTGTGCCGCCAGGGGGTTAGCGGATTGCTGTAGGCCGTTGCTTCTGGCGCAATCATTTTCCACGCACTGTTAAGCGGGCATAGATCCGCAGCCACACAAGCACGCCGCGGCCCTGAAATGGGGTGGCGTTGCCGTGCTGGTGGGTTCGCATAAAGGGGGTTCATGTATGACGCTTGCGCTGATTATCGCCTTGCCGTTTCTCGGGGCATTGCTCCCCTTGCTGGCAGAGCGCCTGGGCCGATCGGCGTGTGCCGCGGCGGCCGGGATAGCGCCCTTGGCCGCCCTGGTGCTGCTGCTGTCGCAGCAGTCCTCGGTGTTTGCCGGTGAGCTGCTCAAGTTCAAGCTGGAATGGTTGCCGGCCCTGGGCCTGAACCTCAGCCTGCGCCTCGATGGCCTGGGCTTCCTGTTCGCCCTGCTGATTCTCGGCATCGGCCTGCTGGTGATTCTCTACGCGCGCTACTACCTGGCGAAACAGGAGCCGATGGGGCGGTTCTTCGCCTTTCTGTTGCTGTTTATGGGGGCCATGCTCGGCGTGGTGCTCTCGGAAAACCTGCTGCTGATGCTGATGTTCTGGGAGCTGACCAGCCTGTCGTCGTTTCTTCTGATCGGCTTCTGGAACAGCCGCTCGGATGCCCGCAAGGGCGCGCGCATGGCCCTGGTGGTGACCGGCGGCGGTGGCCTGGCGTTGCTCGCCGGGATTCTACTGCTCGGCCATATTGCCGGCAGCTTCGAGCTGTCCCAGGTGCTGGCCGCCGGCCATGCGATTCGTGCCCACGAACTCTACCCCCTGGCGCTGATCCTGGTGCTGCTTGGGGTATTTACCAAATCGGCGCAGTTCCCCTTTCACTTCTGGTTGCCCCACGCGATGGCGGCACCCACCCCGGTATCGGCCTATCTGCATTCGGCAACCATGGTCAAGGCCGGGGTGTTCCTGCTGGCGCGGCTGTACCCGGCGCTGGCCGGTTCGGAGTGGTGGTTCTATCTGGTCAGCGTCACCGGCCTGGTGACCCTGCTGTTCGGTGCCGGGATGGCCCTGTTCCAGCACGACCTCAAGGGCCTGCTGGCCTATTCGACCATCAGCCACCTGGGCCTGATCACTCTGCTGTTCGGCCTCGACACGCGCCTGGCGGCGGTGGCGGCGGTGTTCCATATCATCAACCATGCGACGTTCAAGGCTTCGCTGTTTATGGCCGCGGGGATCATCGACCACGAAACCGGCAGCCGCGATATGCGGCGAATAAACGGACTATGGAAGTACATGCCGCATACGGCGGTGCTGGCCATGGTGGCGGCCTCCGCCATGGCCGGGGTGCCGCTGCTCAATGGCTTCCTGAGCAAGGAAATGTTTTTTACCGAGACGCTCAATCAGCACCTGCTGGGTAGCTTCAGCTGGGTGATCCCCGCCGGCGCGACCCTGGCCGGGGTGTTCTCGGTGGCCTATTCGCTGCGCTTTATCCACGACGTGTTCTTCAATGGCGAGCCGATCAACCTGCCGCATTTCCCGCCCCATGAACCGCCGCGCTATATGAAGGTGCCGGTGGAGGTGCTGGTGTTCCTCTGCCTGCTGGTCGGCATCGTGCCGGCCTACACCGTGGCACCGCTGCTTGCGGTGGCGGCCGCCTCGACCCTGGGCGGGCCGCTGCCCGAGTACAGCCTGTCGATCTGGCACGGCTTCAACCTGCCGCTGCTGATGAGCTTTATCGCCCTGTTTGGCGGCATCCTGGTCTACGCCTTCCGCCAGCCGCTGTTCCGCTGGTACGCCGGGCTGCCGCAACTGGATGCCAAGCTGGTGTTCGAGACCGCGGTGCAGAAATTCGTCGCTGTGGCCGTGGCGATTACCGGCTTCCTCGAAAATGGCTCCCTGCAGCGCTACCTGGCGCTGATGCTGCTGGCTTCGCTGGCGGTGGTGACGGTGGCGCTGGGGCCTTTGTCGAGCCTGCAGGGCCCGCTGGCCATGAGCCCGGTGGATGCGGTGACGGGCCTGAGCATGGGCATGCTGGCGCTGTCTGCGTTGATTACCGTGGTGTTCCACCGGCGTCGCCTGGTGGCCCTGCTGATGCTCAGCGTGGTGGGCCTGCTGGTGGTCCTGGCCTTTGTGCGCTTTTCCGCGCCGGACCTGGCGCTGACCCAGCTGTCGGTGGAAATGGTCACCATGGTGCTGTTGATGCTGGCGCTGTACTTCCTCCCGGCCACCACGCCGGGCGAGTCGAGCAGCCTGCGCGGGCTGCGCGATTTCGTCCTGGCCGGTGGCTTTGGCACCCTGGTGGCGCTGCTGGTTTATGCGGTGCTGAGCCGGCCCTACGAGTCGATCGCCCACTTCTTTATCGACAACAGCGTCTCCGGGGGCGGCGGCACCAACGTGGTCAACGTGATCCTGGTGGACTTCCGCGGCTTCGATACCCTGGGCGAGATCAGTGTCCTGGCCATCGCCGGAGTCGGCATCTATGCCTTGCTCGGCGGCCTGCAGTTGTTCCAGCCCAAGCAGGACGCCGAAGGCCATGCCTGGGCGCGCGACCGTCATCCGCTGATCCTCGCCACCCTGTCGCGCTTGCTGTTGCCGCTGGCACTGCTGATTTCCGCCTTTATCTTCCTGCGCGGTCACAACCTGCCGGGCGGCGGCTTTATCGCCGGGCTGATCACCTCTGTCGCGCTGATCCTGCAGTACGTGGCCAATGGCGTGCAGTGGACGCGCTCGCGCCTGGCGCTCAATTATCACCAGATGGCTGGCGGCGGCGTGCTCCTGGCCGGGGCCACCGGGTTGGCCAGCTGGCTGTTCGGCTTCCCGTTCCTGACCACCACCTTCGGTCATTTCGATATTCCGCTGGTGGGTGAGGTCGAACTGGCCAGCGCCATGCTCTTCGATTTTGGGGTCTACCTGACCGTGATAGGTGCAACCCTGCTGATTCTCGCCAACCTGGGCAAGCTGACCCAGGACGATGCAGCCAAGGAGGTGCATTGATGGAAGCTCTATTTGCCGTAACCCTGGGCATTCTCACTGCCAGCGGCGTTTACCTGCTGCTGCGCGCGCGCACCTTCCCGGTGGTGATGGGTCTGATCCTGCTGTCCTATGCGGTCAACCTGTTCCTGTTCGCCATGGGCCGCCTGCAGACCGGCATGCCAGCGGTGATCGGCCGCAGTGCCGAGTACGCCGATCCTTTGCCCCAGGCCCTGGTGCTGACGGCCATCGTGATCGGCTTCGCCATGACCGCGTTCGTCCTGGTGCTGTCGCTGCGCGGGCTGGGTGAGCTGAACACCGATCATGTCGATGGCAAGGAGCCTAAAGCATGAATCATGCGTTGATCATGCCCGTGTTGTTGCCGATGATTGCCGGCAGCCTGTTGCTGTTCGCCGCACGCCTGTCTCTGGCCCAACAGCGCCTGCTGTCGGTGCTGTCCACTCTGGGGCTGCTGTTGGTCAGTGTCTGGCTGGTGCGCCTGGCCGATGGCGGACAGCTGCACAGCTATGCCCTGGGCAACTGGCAGGCACCGTTCGGTATCGTTCTGCTGCTCGATCGCCTCAGCGCCCTGATGCTGCTGGTCACCGCTGTGCTGGCGCTGTTCGCGGTGCTCTATGCGGTGCGCGGCGACGATACCCGTGGCAGCAGCTTCCATGCTCTGTTCCAGTTCCAGTTGATGGGTATCAACGGTGCCTTTCTCACCGGCGACCTGTTCAACCTGTTCGTGTTCTTCGAGATTCTGCTGATCGCCTCCTATGCCTTGCTCCTGCATGGCGGCGGAGGCGAGCGGGTGCGTGCCGGGATTCACTACGTGGTGCTCAACCTGCTGGGCTCGTCGCTGTTCCTCATCGCCGTAGGCATGATGTACGGCATCGCCGGCACCCTGAACATGGCCGATCTGGCGGTCAAGGTGGCGGCCGCCAGTCCTGACGATGCGGCGCTGATGGGCGCGGCCGGGCTGCTGCTGCTGGTGGTGTTCGGCCTCAAGGCGGCGTTCCTGCCGATGTACTTCTGGTTGCCGCGAGCCTATGCCGCGGCCAGCGCGCCGGTGGCGGCGCTGTTCGCGATCATGACCAAGATCGGCCTGTACTCGATCATGCGCGTGTATATCCTGATCTACGGCGAACAGGCCGGCAGCATCGCCAATCTGGCCGCCGACTGGCTGTGGCCGCTGGCCCTGCTGACGATAGTCTGCGGCGTACTCGGCGCGCTGGCGGCGGTTACCCTGCAGGGGCTGCTGGCCTACCTGGTGGTGGTCTCGGTGGGTACCCTGCTGGCGGGCATCGCCCTGGGCACCCCCGAGGCCCTGAGCGCGGCGTTGTTCTATCTGGTGCACAGCACCTGGATCACCGGCGCGCTGTTTCTCATCGTCGACCTGATCAGTCGCCAGCGCGGCGAGAAGGCCGGCAGGCTGATCCAGGGTCCGGCCTTGTTGCAACCGCTTAGACTCAGCGTGCTGTTCTTTATCGGGGCCATCGCCATTGCCGGTCTGCCGCCGTTTTCCGGCTTTCTCGGCAAGCTGCTGTTGCTCCGCGCGGTGGAGCCAGGCGTGCAGGCGCTGCTGTTATGGCCGGTGCTGCTGCTCGGCGGCCTGCTGACCCTGGTGGCCCTGAGCCGCGCCGGCAGCACGGTGCTCTGGCGCACCGGGCGCGACGTGCTGGGCAGTGCCGAAGGCGATAGCGGGCGCACTGCGGCCGCCGCCGGCCTGCTGCTGATGGTCGTGCTGTTGCTGCCCTTTGCCGCACCGCTGCTGAGCTATATGGATGCCACGGCTGCGCAGCTGTTCGACCTTGGCCCCTATATGCAACTGGTCTCCGCGGGAGAGCCATCATGATCACGGCGTTTACCAATCGCTGGCTGCCGCAGCCGCTGCTCAGCCTGTTTCTGCTGGCCATCTGGCTGCTGCTGATGAACGACCTAGGTCTCGGTCACTGGCTGCTTGGGGCCTTGCTCGGCTGGGCGATTCCGCAGCTGACTCAGGTGTTCTGGGTGCACCCGCCGCGGCTGTACAAGCCGGTCAAGCTGTGTCTGTTCTTCCTGCGCATTCTCGGCGATATCGTCTTCGCCAACCTGCAGGTGGCCAAGCTGATCCTCGGCTCCAGCGCCAAGCTGCGTCCGGCCTTTGTCGAGGTGCCGGTGGAACTGGAAGACGACCTGGCGCTGACCATGCTCGCCAGCATTGTCTCCCTGACCCCCGGCACCGTTTCCGCCGACCTCAGCGACGACCGCAAGACCCTGTTGGTGCATGGCCTGGATGTGGCCGACGAAGCCGAGCTGATCGCGCAGATCAAGCAACGTTACGAGGCCCCCCTGAAGGAGGTGTTCACATGCTCTACTACGTGATTCCCCTGTGCCTGGCGATCATGACGGCAGCCCTGGTGCTGACCCTGCTGCGCCTGATCAAGGGCCCCGATCTGCCGGACCGGATCCTCGCCCTGGACACCCTGTATATCAACGCCATCGCCCTGATCGTGCTATTCGGCATCTGGCTGGGCTCGGACCTGTATTTCGAGGCGGCGCTGCTGATCGCCGTCATGGGCTTCGTCGGTACCGTGGCGGTGGCCAAGTACTTGCTGCGCGGCGACATCATTGAGTGAGAACGAGTTTACGATCTGCTGCGCGTCGGCCCTGCTGCGTTAAAAACAGGCTCAGAATGCTCATTTACAGCTCGTAAACTCCGCTTCCTCGCCTGTTTTTGCCTTGCATGGCTCTAGCTCGCGAGATCGTAAAAAACGTTCTACGGAGACTGCTACATGAATATTTGGCTTGAAGGCCTGGTGTCGATCAGTCTGCTGATCGGCAGCCTGTTCGCCCTGATCGGAGCTCTGGGGCTGTACAGGCTGCCGGACTTCTATATGCGCCTGCATGGCCCGACCAAAGCCACCACCCTGGGGGTGGGCGGCATGGTGGTGGCCTCGATGGTCTATTTCAGCAGCCAGGGCAATGGCATCAGCCTGCATGAGCTGCTGATCACCCTGTTCCTGTTTATCACCGCCCCGGTCAGCGCCCATATGCTGGCCAAGGCCGCCCTGCAGCAGAAACTGCGCCTGAGCGACAAGACCAGCGGGCGGCCCTGGGACCAGTAGAGCGCCGTATCCGTACTTTCCGTCGCCCGGATGTAATCCGGGTGTGGCAGGCGCGGCGTATCCTCACCTGCCGCACAGTTCGCGCGCCTGACTGTATCTGTCTGCCCCGAGCAAGCCCCTCTACACTCCAGCTTTTCGACGGAGGTGGCGATGATCTGCCTGGGAGATGGCCATGGTGCTGTGGCGCAGTTTCTTTATTGCCCGGAACATCGCCTCGGTCTGACTGAGGAATTGAGATGAGCACAGCACGGCAATGGGCGCGCGAGGCGATCCGCATTATCGAGGCGGATTTCCAGCGCAGCGCCGACACCCATCTGATTCCTCTGCCGCTGCCGGGCTTGCCCGGCATCGAGCTGTATTTCAAGGACGAGTCCAGCCACCCCACCGGCAGCCTCAAGCACCGCCTGGCCCGTTCGCTGTTTCTCTATGCCCTGTGTAACGGTTGGCTCAAGCCCGGCGCGCCGGTGATCGAAGCCTCCAGTGGCTCGACGGCGATCTCCGAAGCCTATTTCGCCCGTCTGCTCGGCCTGCCCTTTATCGCGGTGATGCCGGCCAGCACCTCGAAGGAGAAGATCGCGCAGATCGCCTTCTATGGCGGCCAGAGTCACCTGGTCGACGACCCGACGCAGATCTACGCCGAATCCGAGCGCCTGGCCCGCGAGAGCGGCGGCCACTTTATGGATCAGTTCACCTACGCCGAGCGCGCTACCGATTGGCGCGCCAACAACAATATCGCCGAGTCGATCTTCCAGCAGTTGCGTAGCGAGCGTTTCCCCGAACCGAGCTGGCTGGTTTCCAGTCCTGGTACCGGCGGCACCCTGGCCACCCTCGGACGCTATGTGCGCTACCGTCGCCACGCCACGCGGGTACTCTGCGCCGACGCCGAGCGCTCGGTGTTCTTCGATTACTACCGCAGCGGCGACGCCAGCCTGACCCTGGACTGCGGCTCGCGTATCGAAGGTATCGGCCGGCCGCGGGTCGAGGCCTCGTTCCTGCCGACTGTGATCGACGCCATGTGCAAGGTGCCCGACGCCCTGTCCCTGGCCGCCATGCATTACCTGGCGCAGCGCCTGGGCCGGCGGGTAGGCGGCTCCAGCGGTACCAATCTGATCGGCGCGCTGCTGGCGGCGCAACGTATGGTCGCTGCGGGTGAATCCGGCTCGGTGGTGGCGATTCTCTGCGACGGCGGTGAGCGCTATGCCGGCAGCTACTACGACGACAGCTGGCTCAGCGCCCAGGGCTTTGACCTGGCCCCGTCGATCGCAGCCATCGCCGCCTGCGCCGAGCGCGGCGAACCCCTGCCGGGCGATCTGCCAACGGCTGGCCTTTAACCTGCATCCGGGCTAGTAGAGCCGAGCGTTTCCTGAATCAGGGAAGACAGATGAGTGACTTGGAAATACGCCAGGCACAGGCCGGGGACATCGATAACCTCTGTGCGCTGATCTTCGAACACGGCCCCAACCCCTGGAATCACCTGCCAGAGGCCGAGGTGCGCGAGCATCTGCAGGGGATAGCCGACGGCGCGGTGCAGGCCGTGCTGGTCGAGCGAGAGGGCGAGTTGCTGGGCTTTGTCAGCTACCGCCTAACCAGGCACTTCGCGCGCCATCAGCCCGAGACACGGCGCGGCCACCTGCAGGGCTATATCTGCGAAGCCGTCACCCATCGCTCCATGGCGGGGCGGGGGCTGGGCTCGCGTTTATTGCAGCAGGCGGTGATGCAGCTGGGCGAGCAGGGCGTGCGCGATAGCTATATCGACCGCCACGAGGAAAACGCCGCTTCGGCGGGGATGATGCGCAAAGCCGGCTTCGTTGAGGTCGAAACCTATGCTGACCCGCAGCGCAGGCCGAATGGTTCCGGCCGTACCACCCTGTGCTGCTTGCGTTCAGCCTGATGCGCGACAGCGTCGCGGCTGCGTTGCCAGGAGAAGAGGCGGATGATTCAGTGCAAGCGGGTGTACGAAGAGCGTTCGGCAACGGACGGTCGGCGCGTATTGGTCGACCGCCTATGGCCGCGCGGGCTGAGCAAGGCGGCGCTGCAACTGGATGCCTGGTTGCCGGAGGTGGCCCCTTCCACTCAGCTGCGCCGCCAGTTCGCCCATGAGCCGGCAGGGTTCGAGGCGTTCCGCGCCCAGTACCGTGCCGAACTGGCGGCTCATCCCGAATATTGGCGGGGGCTGCTGGAGCCGGCCGAACAGGGCGTAATGACCCTGCTGTTCAGCGCCCGTGATGCGCAGCTGAACAATGCCCGGGTCCTGGCCGAGTTTCTCGAGGAAGAGCTGGAGCGCCGTGGCCCGCCAAGCTCGCCGGTTTGCTATGCCGACAGGATGTAAGGCCTCAGGGCTTAGCTCGCGGCGATCCCCAGCATATCCCGCGCCAGGGCTTCGGCCACGCGAATACCGTCTACCCCCGCGGAGAGAATGCCGCCGGCATAACCCGCACCTTCGCCGGCCGGGTACAGACCCTTGACGTTCAAACTCTGCATATCCGCGCCGCGGGTGATGCGCAGGGGTGAGGAGGTGCGCGTCTCAATGCCGGTGAGCACCGCGTCATGCAGGTCGAAGCCCTTGATCTGCTTGCCGAAGGCCGGCAGCGCTTCGCGGATGGCTTCGATGGCAAAGTCCGGCAGCGCCAGAGCCAAATCGCCCAACTTGATTCCCGGTTTGTACGAGGGCTCGACGCTGCCCAGTTCAGTGGACGGCTTGCCGGCGATAAAGTCGCCGACCAGCTGCCCCGGCGCTTCGTAGGTGCTGCCTCCGAGCAGATAGGCCTGGGACTCCAGACGCTCCTGCAATTCCACGCCGGCCAGCGGGCCGCCTGGGTAATCCTGCTCCGGGGTGATGCCGACGACGATGCCGGCGTTGGCATTGCGCTCGTTGCGCGAGTACTGGCTCATGCCGTTGGTCACCACCCGGTTCGGCTCCGAGGTGGCGGCGACCACGGTGCCGCCCGGGCACATGCAGAAGCTGTACACCGAGCGGCCGTTGCTGGCGTGGTGCACCAGCTTGTAATCGGCTGCACCGAGCTTGGGGTGGCCGGCGTATTTGCCCAGGCGTGCGCGGTCGATCAGGCCTTGCGGGTGCTCGATGCGGAAGCCCACCGAGAACGGCTTGGCTTCCATAAATACCTCGCGCTTGTGCAACATGCGGAAGGTGTCGCGCGAGCTGTGGCCCAGGGCCAGGATCACATGGCGGCTGAGCAACTGCTCGCCACTGTCC